>ENA-UOXV01000059-UOXV01000059.1-marine-metagenome-genome-assembly--contig:-NODE-59-length-124114-cov-38.237951_pt1 | contig 124114 bp, 128 predicted proteins | sample MGYA00238165_ERZ766961 | MGnify/ENA primary metagenome ERZ766961 (study PRJEB28924, sample SAMN03173240) | marine metagenome | biome: Marine; feature: Water; material: Subsurface seawater | place...
TTTGAAACTGCGCATACTGCAATGAACGCACGCGAGCTCGCAATATTCGCGAAAGGGCTAGAAGTAACACCGAACGAATTCTATGCACAATTTCCTGAAAATTTCTTGTGCAAAATCCCGCCAATCCTTTGGCTTAGCTGCACGACAGGCTGGGCGGCATTATTAGGTTTTGTTGACCTAACGCGCGGCACCAAGCATTTTTGTGCATGAACATTGATCAACTCATCACTGCACTCATCCCATCTGGCATGATCATCCGAGGAGGATTTCACCCACGGGATAAAGATAAAGCCCCACCAGATACGCAAACCATCATTATGATTGGGAATGCAGGCCCAGAGATATAGCGCGCATTTTCTAATGAGCCACACATTGGCCCGAATGCGCTTGATGCATGGACACGTAAGAACCTCACGCCTATCGCTGATGATGTTAAAGCACAAATAGTTTTTCCGTTCGATGGACCTCCCTACTATCCCTTTCAACACTCGGCGATACAGGCAGACGATGTTTATCCTTCGCCCATAGGGCCGCTTATCCATCCTGGATTTGGATTATGGCATGCATATCGTGCTGCCTTTTTGTTTACCGAAAACCTCGACATACCAACAAAAAATACAGACAGCGTCTCCTTGCGACATCTGCACAGAACAGCCGTGTATGAATACATGCCCCGTATGCGAAGTTCGTGGATCATGATCGTGATCTTTCGTCAATTGTGGGGGCCGATTTGGCCAAATAATGGATGACGAAAGTTTATCACTTAGAATATTTAAAGGCGACTTTTTAGGAAGCAGAAGGTTTCGCTAATTAGACGGCGATGTACTCAGTCGACTGGCAGGCCCATCAGTGAGTGCGCAAAGGCTTTTGATTCAAATGGTTTCAAGTCATCGATGCCTTCGCCGACACCGACCGCATGAACGGGCAACCCAAATTTCTCAGCGAGACCAATAACCACACCACCACGTGCTGATCCATCAAGTTTGGTCATTACGAGGCCAGAAATATTGACCATTTCTTTGAATGTCTCGACCTGGCTATGTGCATTTTGGCCAATAGTACTGTCCATGACCAACAAGGTCGTATGGGGGGCACTGTCATCGATCTTTTTGATGACGCGGATAATTTTCTCTAATTCTGCCATCAGGTCCTTGCGGTTTTGTAGCCGTCCTGCCGTATCAACCATCATGACATCAATACCTGCAGTTTTGGCTTCCTCGTAGGCACCATAAACCAGGCCAGCGGCATCGCCGACATGCTTGCCAGAGATAACTTCACATCCCGATCGCTCACCCCAAATTTGTAACTGTTCAACAGCGGCAGCCCTGAAGGTGTCACCTGCAACCAAAATGACGGACTTGCCCTCAGACTTGAATTGATTTGCAAGCTTGCCAATTGTCGTTGTTTTTCCTGATCCATTTACCCCGCACACAAGGACAACGTGTGGTTTGTTTGTCGGGTTAATTGTCAATGGTGCAACGACTGTATCCAGAATAGTGGTCATTTCATCGGCGAGCGCACGTTTGATCTCGTCCTCGGTGACTTCTTTGTCAAATTTTGTTTTTGCGATGGCACTTGCGAGTTTGGCTGCTGTCGTAACGCCAATATCCGCCATGATTAAAGCTTCTTCGAGTTCGTCCAATGCAGCCTGATCAAGTTTGCGTCCACGGAACAAAGCACCGATAGAGCCTGTAAGCTTTTCTGATGATTTGCCGAGCCCGGCACGAAGACGACCAAGCCAGCTTTTCTTAACGTCGTCACTCATGATACACGTTGAACCTCAAGATTGCCGTTCGTGACGCGAACAACGTGGCCCGTGATGATTTCTCCAGGCTCAGCGCCATCAATAATATATGCAGGAACATAATGCTGAGTAAGGCCGCGTCCGTTCTTTTCAACAAGTACGTTCACGGCGTTGCCGATTTCAGCAGACATGAAGTGATTGAGAGCGATGTCTCCTGCAGCGCGAATTTCCTGTGCGCGTGCCTTTCGCTCAGGCACATCAACCGTTGGCATCTTTGCAGCGGGCGTCCCTTCGCGTTCTGAATAGGGGAATACATGAAGGTGGGTCAGGCCAAGATCACTGACAGAGGATAGCGTGTTCTCAAACATCTCTCGGGTTTCAGTAGGAAAGCCGGTTATCAAATCGGCGCCAAAGACAACATCAGGGCGAACGGCGCGCGCGCGCTGGACCACGCGAAAGGCATCATCTCGAAGATGGCGACGTTTCATCCGTTTGAGAACCATATCGTCCATAGCCTGTAAGCTAAGGTGCAAATGTGGCATCAGTCTTGGCTCATTTGCCAGCGTATCAAATAAGGCGTCATCCATCGCTGCAGGATCGAGCGAGCTGAGGCGTAATCTCATGAGCTCTGGTACTTGCACCAAAAGCCGCTTAATTATTTCACCCAACTGTGGTTGTCCCGGAAGGTCTGTGCCATAGGAACAGATGTCGACGCCCGTTAGAACAATCTCGCAATAGCCTTCTTTAATCAGTGTGCGGGTTTGTTCAACAATTGCCCCCAAAGGCACGGAACGATTATTGCCGCGTGCGAAGGGGATTATGCAAAATGTACATCGATGGTCACAGCCTTGTTGTATCTGAACAAAGGCGCGCGAACGACCATCAAAACCTTTGACGAGATGACTCGCTGTTTCTTTAACCGTCATGATATCTGCGACTTGAATTTCTGCGTGGCCGTTCAAGCTTGCGAACGTTTCCGCACGCATCTTCTCTTCGTTGCCGATGACGTCGTCAACTTCAGGCATTGCAGCGAACGTTTCTGGATTTAATTGAGCGGCGCAACCGGTAACAATGATTCGTTTTTCTGGATTCTTTCGATGTGCTTTGCGAATAGTTTGACGCGCCTGACGTTCAGCCTCGGCGGTAACGGCACATGTATTAATGATGATTGCGTCATTAAGCCCGGCTTGAACGGCGTGGCCCCGGATAACTTCGCTCTCAAATGTATTGAGACGGCAACCCATGGTGATGATATCGGAAGCGCTCATGAGCTTGAACCCAAAAGTGATTCTGGGATGACACCTTCAAAGCTTGTCTCAAAAGGGCCTGTCTGGGTAACGCGTCCTTCGCTGATGTGCTCAACAGTCAAAAGCCCGCCGAGTAATTCGACATGCACACGTGGCCCTGTAAGGCCACGGCGATGTGCATTCACAGCCGTTGCACACGAACTGGAACCACTGGCAAGCGTAATGCCTGCGCCACGTTCCCATACACGAACCCGAATACGATCTTCGGACAAGACTTGAACGACTTGAACATTCGTGCGCTCTGGAAATAAATCATGGTGTTCAACGATGGGACCAATCTTATCAAGGTCTACAGCGTCCACATCATCGACAAAAAAGCTGACGTGTGGATTGCCGACATTAACGCATGCAGGATCGCTAAGGCCATCAACGCTCAGGTCGACGTGCAGTGTATCCATTTCATGAGCTAGCGGGATATCACGCCAATTCATCCAGACAGGGCCCATATCAACTGTGACCAACCCGCCCTCACCGCGCCATGCTTCTAAATTTCCGGCCAGCGTTTCAATAACGGTACGATCTGATTTCAGTTCCTTCATGAGCTGATCTGCGATGCAGCGCGTTGCATTGCCGCATGCACCTACCTCGCCACCATCATTGTTTCGAATGCGCATAAAAACGTCAGCGTCACTATTTTGCGATGGCTCAAGCACAATGAACTGGTCGCAGCCAACGCCTGTATGGCGGTTCGCAATGCGCCTTGCTGCTGCATCATCAAACGATACGGCATGCTCACGAGCATCGATGACAATAAAGTCGTTGCCGAGCCCATGCATCTTCTTAAAGGGTAATCTTGTACTCATAAGGCCTTACATAGTTCCGACAGACCCCTAAAGTCCATAGTGAAGGTGATTCTTTGCTTGGAAATTATTTTGATTTAAGGAAGCTCTGCATATGAAATTCGGCTTGCGAGGCTTCATAAATATGGTCTTGCCCGATGGGACACGCAAGGCGCGCGCGGCATCCAGTTCTTAAACAGTCACCGCCATCAGGCGTTGCGATGAAGGCGCGGCACTCAGCAACATCGTAATTCCCAGGCGTAAACGCATCTATACCATTGCGCACCAGGGCGTATGCCTGACCTTCTAAAGCGGTTTGAGACAATCACTCTCGAAATTTGGGCGAAACACGGCATCCGACAAGCAGGGTTTTGGACGACCGAGATCGGTGACAACAATCACAATCTTTATTATTTGCTGGAGTGGGAATCCCTCGCTGAACGGGAAGAACGCTGGACCCCATTTCATGCCGATCCAGAATAGATTTCAAAACGAGCTGAGACTGAAAAAGATGGACCGATTCTTACCCATCTAAGCAACTTGATCTTAAAGCCGACTTCGTTTTCATCCGTCAAATAAGTATCAGATTATCCGGTGGTCGACTGCTTAAATGTGGTCGTCACCGGCAACTGATGGATAGACGAACAACGCTGGCGTCCCGCCCGTGTGTAAAAAGATGACCGGCCCCGCATTATCAAATTTACCAATCTTCACATAGTCGACCAGACCCACCATTGCCTTACCCGTGTAAACTGGATCCAAGAAAATGCCTTCCGTTCGCGCCAGCAACTGAATAGCTGCAATCATCTCAGGCGTCTCAATGCCGTAGCCGGGACCGACGTAAGCACCATCACAAATCACATCTATAACACTTTTAAGATCAGGCCGTTTAACTAAGCTCGTCAGTGATTCAATAAGTGACGTGACTTTCTTTCTCTGTGCCTCACCAGCGCGGCTAACACACATCCCAATAACGGGGATTTCTAGCCCCGCAAGCGACAGGCCAATCAGTAAACCAGCTTGTGTACCAGCACTTCCCGATGCATGTACGATTGCGCTTGGATGAACATTGTTCTCACGAAACTGCTGAGCAAGCTCCATAGCACAGGCAACATATCCCATAGAACCAAGTGCGTTCGATCCACCGATAGGTACGATGTAAACGGTCTCGCCTTCTGCCGTCAGTTCAGCATCAACAGACGACATAGCCGCATCCATATCAGCGTCTTTCTCAACAAAATGCGGGATAGCACCAAACAAGTAATCTAAAAGCGCGTTGCCATTTGTCTCGTATAAGTCATCAGTGCGCACACGTTCTAATACTGCATGACACTTCATCCCAAGTCGCACCGCCGCAGCAGCGGTTTGCCGAACATGATTTGACTGAGTGCCACCCGCCGTAACAATTACTGTGGCGCCTTTGGCTTGCGCCTCTGCCATAAGAAACTCGAGCTTCCGAACTTTATTGCCACCAAGTGCAAACCCCGTGCAGTCGTCACGTTTTATCCAAATGTCAGGACCACCAAGTGCTTTGGTAAAATTTGGCAGCGCTTCTAGCGGTGTTGGCGTATGCGCCAAAGTAACGCGTGGTGTATTTGAAAAAATATCCACCATCAGGATGCAACTACTGGCATATCGATTGGTCCTTCAGCTCGACTATGGACAAATTGATCAACGAATTTGTTCTCACTTTTCGTCATCTTATCAGCAGGTCCATCCCAAATAACTTTTCCATCATGCAACATCGCAACCCGGTCACCCAACCGTTCTGCACCTGCCATATCGCTATCAATAGAAATCGCCGTGCAATCGAGTTCTCGAACCAAATCTAAAACCAAATCATTGATAACGTTCGACATGATAGGATCAAGTCCAGCTGTCGGTTCATCTAAAAGTAAAAACTCAGGGTTGCCAAAAATAGCACGTGCAATGCCCACACGTTTTTGCATGCCGCCCGACAATTCAGCGGGCGAAAGGTCAGCAACATGTGGATCTAGCCCCACCATCACCAGCTTATCTATCGCGGCACTTTTGAGTTTATCGATATCCGCATTGCCCGCTTGTAGCGTCCGAAAAGCAATATTTTCCCAAGTCGTCAAACTATCGAATAAGCCGGAACGCTGGAACAACATGCCCGTTCTGGCAATAAAAGCATCACGATCATCACCGCGAAGACGTGCCGTATCTTCGCCTTGAATAAGCACTTCACCCGCATCCATTGGCACAAGTCCCAATAGACATTTCAAGAGCAACGTCTTGCCTGAACCAGACGTCCCGATCAGGACCATCGACTGCCCTTCGGCGACACTAAGATTAATATCTGTCAGCACATGATTGTCGGCGAAACTTTTCTTTAAGCCTCGCACTTCCAGGAATGGCGTGTCTGTCATGATTGAAAATTCCATGAAGACAGGTCCGGCTGCATTTTATACCACGTTGTTTCACGCTCATATGCACGACCAACACGGTATAATGTTGATTCGTCAAACAGCCTTCCAATAAACTGGATCGAAGAGGGCAGACCCGACTTTGTAAATCCTGTCGGCACACTCAAACCCGGCAACCCCAAAAAATTCACTGGACGTGAGCAATGACCAACTTTGGATAAAAGCTCGCCCGCCCCTGGCCCGGCACGAACATCAGATTCTTTGATTGTCGGCACATCCATGATCATCATCGGCGTCATTAAAACGTCCACATGACCAAATACCATGTCGTTAAATGCAGCCAATAATTCAGTGCGTAAGTTCAAAGCTTGTATATAGCGCGTCGCGGGCGTTGATAATCCGCCTGCAAGTCGTCCAAACGTTTGCGCTCCATACTCGCCACGTCGCGTCTCTAGCCAGTTTTGATGTAATGCAGCACCTTCAGTTGCTGTAATTAAACTGGTGAGTGAATTTGTATGTTCTATCGCATCAGGCAAATTCACATCGATGATATCAGCACCAGATGCTTTCAAAACATCAACAGCTGCCTGGAATCGGTCTCCCAGTTCAGGCGTGATCCCATCCATAAAGTGACTGGTAGGAAGGCCGATTTTCAAGCCCTTCACACCTGCATCGATATGACCCAAATAATCTCCAACCGGGATATTTGCGGACGATGCGTCATCGCCGTCATGGCCGGCGAGAACAGATAGCATCAATGCGTTGTCGGTCACTGTTCGAGTTAGAGGACCAATAGTATCCAATGTATGCGATAGCGGCATGGCACCGTATCGACTGACCCGGCCCATTGTGACTTTCATACCAACGACACCACAGCATGCAGCCGGCAATCTCACAGAACCACCCGTATCCGAGCCAAGCGCACCAAACGTTGCGCGTGCAGCAACCATTGCACCCGACCCACTAGAAGACCCACCGGTCATATGATCAGGATTCCAGGGATTACGAACATCACCTGTAATTTCATTATGACCCGTCACACCAAAGGCAAACTCGGCCATATTCAGGCGCGCAACATCCAAAGCCCCAGCGTGGTCTAAATTCTTTAACGCGCCGGAAAGTGTTTTTGGTAAAAACCCTCTGCGTACCTTTGAGCCACATTCAGTCAAGCGGCCGGGACGATAAAACATATCCTTATGGGCAAGGGGCACGCCTGAAAGCGCACCTATGCCAATAGCGCCATCTGCGGCTAACGCCTGACGACGTGCGTCTTCTATATCTATACCTGCGAGTGCATTTAGCTTAGTGTCAGAATCTTGCAAACGAGCGCAAGACGCCTCAGTCACTTCAACCGAAGAAATTTCACGGGCGGCAAGTGCTGCTGTGATCTCTGTTAAAGATGCATCGCACGGGTTCGTTGGTAATTTCGTCACGACGTTTTATCCTCATGTGACAAATCACGAAGCATTTTATAATAGCGTGCAGGTTCAGTATCAAATACCTGACCACCACCAGCCGCTTTAATAATATCACCAATTGGCTTACTGGCCCGCGCTGGATTCAAGACATCTCTAGCGCCCAGGTTCGTCGCTTGAACGGCTTTAAGCCAATGAGCGAGCGCATCATCATCTGTAGTCATGGCTTTCTCATCCAATTCCCGTTTACATCTTGAATATATTCACCTGACTCAGCACGTTGGACCGCTTTTTCAGCGGCAAGAGTTTCAACCGCATCCAGAGGTATCCCGTTCTTACGTGTGATATCACGATAGAGCTGTCGTCTTTTCAAATTCGTATCATCCACGAGTCTGGCAATGTCTGGCCCACTTTTGACGATACCAATATAGCCGTCAGTTCGCTCACCGACGAAACCTTGCGCCTGAGCTTGTTGTAGTGTCGTTGATTGCGCGAACGCCGGCATCGACATCGAAAAGCTAAAGATCGCTATGAGAAATATTAAACTTCTGAGACTTGTCTTCATCGCGCGTACACCCCTAGAAAAGGCCTGGATTGTTCGATAACGCTTGATCGATATCTTTCTCAACCTTAACGCGCACTCCATGCTCAACCTTAACACTAAGATTAATGACAATTGGCTTGTCTGGCGCTTGCATTTGAACCTGCGGTGTACAGGCAATGGTGAGGAAAGATATCATCACCGCGGTGAGTACAGCAGAATAATTACGGTACGACATTGGCCGTTCTCCGTCTGTTTGCTCCTCCTACGGCTTTCCGGAGGGACCCTGCACACGGTCCCGAATGGTTTCCGGAAGGTCTTTAAACACGCTAACGCTTTGCACCAAATCCCGCAAGGCACCATGAAGGTTAACATTCAATTCAATCTTCTTTCCATCGAATAAATCCGGGTTCGCCCCTTTGATTTTAGCCGTCGCTGTAATATTTCCTGATAAGGGCCCATCCAGTGACACGTCGTTATCAGAATATTGAAAATTGGCTAAAGCTTTTGCCACTAATTCTGCCATTTCACCACTTTGCTTTAACGACTTTACGGCTGCTCCAGAGCAAAATCTAAGCACACCCGGCGTATTCGTCCATATCCGCGCGTTATCAATCACGGGCCCTGTATCATCGATTCTAATGGGAACACTTCCTTCAAGTCGGCCTTCTGCCTCCAAATCTTCAATATCAATCGATCGGGCAATTTCCTTGGCATCTAATGATTTAATCGTCGCCACAAACGATGTTGGGATATTATCAAATGGGATATTTACATCTCGAAAACTAATAGTCCCACCTGCCAATGGCCAAGCTGCAGATAATATATTTAGAGAACCGATACCTGGTAAATCAAACCGCACATCACCAGACCAAAGTGGCAGACCTGCATCAACCAAACCTATCTTCAGTGTTTGTTCGCCCTTAGATTTTAATTCTAAAAGGTCATCGAAAATGATCGTTCCGTTAACGCCTGAGAATGCAGCTGGCGTGGTCCCAAAATCAAGATCAGCAAAACCAATAGATCCAGTTGACGTCATGCGTGCGCCAGACCAATTAACCCGAGTGCCAGCCGTAACCGCACCAGAGACATCTGCCACATGGCCACGAAGTAAAGGTATCAAATCTTGCGGTTGAGCTTTGCCAGGAAGGATTGCCCATCTCAGCAACTTGATTTCAAAATGACCTCGATCAATTTGGAACCGGTGGCGCGCGTCAATCTGAGCTTCTGGTCCGTCATCAAACCCAATATACCCTTCAAAATCGACCGAGCCCAATCGATGCCCAGCTAACCCGCACACCGCAATTGGCGTAAATCGCAGGGGCCGGCGATGATCAACCGACTTGCCTTTGGTCAGGTTGAGTTTTGCACCAAGTATTTTCTCCCAGCCCTCAACACTTAAAACACCGTCCAAGCCAGCGATAGCAATATCAGGTCCTTCAATTCGAATATCACCATCTTTTAGTAACGCCTTAGCCCACCAGGTCCCTCGCGTAACATCGAAACTTCCAGTCCCTGCAAAACTTGGCGATGTCCCAGACAATGGATATTCTCCAGCGCCTTTGAGCTCAAACTCGGTTGTCTTGAGGAGGCTTGCAATATCAATACGCTTAAGACCGTTAGGCCCCATGATTGCATGAACCAATGGAGCGCCGTTTTCATCGGGGCAAAGTGAGATCGGTCCTGGCCGCAAGATGGCATCATTGATTGTCAATTGTGTCGCACGAACATTTGCATAGCCTTGAGGATAAACTCGAATACCTTCCTTCCCGTATCCAATCTGACTTTCCAGAGATATAGAACCATCACTTGTTTTATAACCCAGTAGAACTTCACCAGACAGACTTGCATCCAGACCAACTATTAAAGAAGGATTGGATGCTGTCCCCGATAACCGCAACGTCACAGCTTCTGTTGCAAATTCAAACTTTTGCAATCGCATCTGCCAGGGATCAAACCGAATAGCGAAATCTTCAAATACAACGCCGTCAGTCGTTGATGGCCATATTATGCCTCCGGCATCACCAGAGAACGGTAACCAGTCGACAAACACCCCGTCATAACCCATAGCTATGCGTAATGGGTCCGTTCGATTTGGCCCTCCGGTCAGGAATAGTACGCCGTCGATCGTCTCAAACGTTGTTTCTACTCGTCTGTAAGCGCCCCCTGCGGCCATGCCAGCATCAAAATTGATGCCTGCAAATGGCTGGACCCGCCACCCTCACTGATCAATCAGCAAAGACGCTTTACCATTTATCGTCGCGTCGACCTCTTGCTCGGGGAGATTGATGCCGAGTTGAGACACATCAATCCATCCCGACACGTCACCCGTTGTCCTAACAGCGCCAGATTGCATGCGACCAGTTAAGACTTGCAAGTCTTCCCGTGCCCCTTTGATATCGAACGCGACGGCGCCAACCAAATCTATATTGCCTGGTAGCTTAAATGGCCCTTTCAGACCATCCGTCGCCATTTCGCCCATTAATCGCAAAAGCGATGTTGGATCGATCAAATCATCCGTCTCAGCACGCACCTGCAACGACAAGCCTGTACCAGCACATCCTAATAGAAATTCAGCTTCTGCAGCGCGGCCTTTAATGTCTCCAACCAAATCAACATGACCAAAGTTCACACCTTCTATGATGACGTCTTTTAGACTTAATGATCCGCCTCCATTCAACGCTGCCGGAAAATGACCATTGATGTTAATGGCACCAGCCATTTCCGCGAATTGAATTTCGGCTTCACTTGCAGCGTCTTGAATATCGAGCGTCAATTGCAGCTGATCTGAAGCGTCTAAAATTCCTCGCAACCGCCCACTAATTCGGGCTTTTGGATGCTGTAATGCGAATACGATATGTGCTTGCGAGCCAAGGCCATCCGTCAAAAGCAGGTCACCATCAATTGCGGCTACGACCTCGCCCATAGGACTAGCAATCCTCAGCAGCCCCTCATTGATTTTGATTGGACCTCGTACTTGAAGACCCTTTCCCTCACCTTCATCATTCATAAAACAGAAAGTGGGCCCAGATCGACGCCAGAGATATTTAGACCGATTGGAACTTCCAACGCATCCACAACAAGTCCGTCAATCGTGCCTCCGAAAACGCGTTCGAGTGCATAATCAATCGTTACAGATTTTGTGCGAATATTTGAATTCGAGCCCAGATCAATATTATTAATAACAGCACGCGCAAACCCAACGGATTTCACATCAAGTGTGGCACCATGAAAGCCCATGTCTGCCAGGGCATGCTTGGCACCAATACCAACGAGCTACGGCAAGCTCATGTACGCTACGCCAAAATCTATCAGCAAAACAGCGAGAAAACCGGTCATCAGAACGGGTTTCTTCATACGGTGACGCGCTCTCAATTAGGGATTAAAATGGCTCAAACGTGATTAGATCATGCGTCTAAACATCGTCAATTTCAATATGGTCACGCGAACGTTATCCATGGTCAAGTACAGGCCTATTTCGAATTATGGTACAGTGGCGTAAATTCGTTACTGACTTTGGAGGATTCTAATGATCGATAAAATGAATGACGTCGTCGAATATTGGTTTGGTACGACAGAAGATGGGGCACACGTCGAACCCCAAGTCTTTTGGTTTAAATCCACACCTGAGCTTGATGAAGAGATTCGGTTAAAATTCCTTGATCTTCACGACGAAGCTCTATCTGGCACTTTCGACGGCATGGTCCAAACCTCGAATGATTATTTGGCGATAATCATTTTGTTCGATCAATTGCCCCGCAACATGTTCCGAAACACATCTCGCGCTTTTGCCACAGATGAGAATGCGAGAATTTGGACCCGTAAAGCGATTGAAAATGGCATAGACACGTCACAATCGTCAGTGCATCGCCAAAGCTTCTTTTATTTACCGCTGGAACATAGCGAAGATCTAAATGATCAGAATGAGAGTGTTCAATTATTTAAAACCCTCGGTTATGATAAATATACGAGATATGCTGTTGCGCACCGCGATGTCATTGCATCGTTTGGACGTTTCACGCATAGGAACAAGATACTTGGTCGGGAATCGACACCCGAAGAAATAGAATATCTTAGCAAACCAGGCGCTAGATTTTAATGATGAGAAGAAAGCAGATAACAATGTCACAATTGGTTATCAAAAACACGCTCCTAAGCGTCATGGTCTTAGCTGTCACGAGCGCATGTGTCACAACGAAAGATCGAACGGGCACTTTCCTTAAATTAAATGATGACCAAGGGAAGATCGAAACGAGTGCAGCCATGTATTCTGGCATTGAACCACTCCGCATCCAGTTTTCGGATACCCGCGAGATAGAAGAATATGCTCTATACCGTGGACCGAATGGCCAGTCAGAAATCTTGTTTGTAGAAACAACGCCTTTCAACGCACACAATACGGCGTTGGATTTTGACAAACTCATCGCAGTATCTGCAAATATGTGGCGGTTCAATCAAGGCCAGAACCTCGTGTTTGGTGAGAGTGTCTCGGTCAAAACTGAAATCACTATGTTCTGGGCACAACCTTATAAACAATCAGCTAGCGGACGACACTGTGTTGGCTTTTCGAGTCAATGGGATACCTGTGACGAAGACCCCCAGTTTCGCCCCAGCAAGATTATGTTTGGCTATCACTGTTCTCCCAAGGGCCAGTCATTCAGCGCCAAAGATGGCATAGATTTCGTGAAATCAATTGATATCCGAGGCATTTCTGTCCCTGGCAACATTAGATCCGCTTACGATTTGCAAAAAAATGGCGCGCCCACCCCTACGCGTGAGCTCCAGATTTCTAACCTGGTACTTGCTCAAGATGGCGGCGGCGGAGTTGTAGGATTACCCGACTTTCCACTTCTCATCGCACGAACTTTCAATGATTTTGACGGGCCATGTACTGGATGTTGATGGCTTTTATGCTTTAGTCATTTGGGCGAATTGTAATTTTGGTTTTCGGCTCAAGAAGCTCAAAGGCTGCATCGTCAAAAGATGGCGGTCCAAAAAACACGCGTGCATCATTAGAAAATCCATAGTCCTCAAGCGGTATGCCAAAAATTCCCTGATCAAAATCATGGTTTCCATTGGCATCATGATAGACAGCGATAGCGTGCCGTCCTGGATTTAAATTCTTAAAGATCATCACAGCTCGATTTTCACTAATCGGGACATGCGTTTCAGTGATCATACCATCAGAGTCTGGGAACAGTTCTGATGTATCGTACACAGCAATATGCACATCACCTTCATTGCTGGATAATCCAATGACTTCAACCTCGAGGTCTGCAGCTATTCCAACGCCTGTTGTCAGGAAGATAATAGAGAATACCGTAAGGGCGATCCGTCTCATGACGGCATCAATCAAATACGAATATTAAGGTAATAGCCTCTGGGTGCACCTTGCTCTAGTGGCGTACCTTGATTGAGCAATCCATGTAGGCGCTTCAACCCTGCTTGCTCTTGCGGAGACTGGTTTTGCTCAAGGAATTGGGCGCGCGCTTGAACTTCGCGACCTTCCTCAGATTGATAGCGTGTTCGGGACGGCTTTGCCGCCTCCACCTTGCTACCTGCTATGTTAATTGCATCCGTCATAAAAAGAACGTAGCGGCTAAATGGTTAACGGTTGATGAATCAACGCGTTCAACAATGTGGATAACTCATCGGACGTGATTAAATATTTCAAACTTTGGGTGCACGCCTTCACGGAAACTGTTCAACGCCCACGTTACGCTTGGAAATGCCAGTTCATCCCAAGGTATTTCATCCCACGAGAATAAATCCGCTTCGAGGCTTTCTATGCCCGGTGCAAGTTCAGCATTTTGCATTTCCGCATGATAGACCATGTATATCTGGGAAATTCGTGGGATTTCGAACATGCCCAAAAAGGCCTTTATATCCACGTGAGCCCCAGACTCCTCTAACACTTCCCGCACAGCCCCTTCGCTTACCGCCTCACCCAGCTCCAAATAACCAGCGGGCATCGTCCAATAGCCAATGCGCGGTTCGATTGCCCGTTTGCACAAAAGAATTTTATCTTCCCAAGTACACACGGCACCCGCCACGATACGTGGATTGTCATAGTGTACAAACCCACAGTCAGTGCAAACCATGCGCTCACGGTCGTCACCATCTGGAATTTTGCGAACGATCGGTCCTTTTGGTGGTGTCATCAACAAGCCTAACCTATTTCATTCAATTAATTGTGTCAGGAACGTATATGCACTGCAAATGCGGCTGCAAACCTGATAACAAGTGCTATAATCTGTATGAACAACTTGAGGATGCCAATGGCAATCCACGCACAACGCCATGAAGATGCCGAATTTGACCTGTCTCCCGTAGGGGCTCGTGACCGGACTTTCTTGGGTGGACTTAGTCTAAGTGCACGGTCATGGCTATTTTTCCTAGCTTGCATCATCGCTGCTGCCGCACTTGGCGGCTTATATCATCACGTTGATCAGCGCCTTGATGATGCCATGCAGCAGATGCAGCGAGCATCACGTATCGACGAGCTCGCCAATGCTGTTGAGCGTGGCACCTACAGCTTGCAAGCACGACAACAAAAATTCCTGCTCACACGAGATACAACGATCGCCGACGGGTTTTCAGCCGATCTGACGGACACATCATCTGCCCTGGATGAATTGTTTTCTTATCCAGATGCTCAACCTCTCGCGCAACATGTAACAACCATTCGTGATGGCCTGGTACAATACGACCAGCAATTCCAAGCATTTCTGACTGCCGAACGTGAAATTGGCCTTCAGACAGAAACAGGGTTGAGTGCACAACTTCAGCATACATCCGCTGCATTACGTGCAGCGTTTCGAGGTACTGGAAATGCGAACTTAATCAATCAAGTCGAGCGCATCGATCAACAAGGTGAAGAGACGGTTCTATCGGGATCGAAAAAAGGCGTTGAGGAAATCCGCAAACGCTATGATGCACTCACTGCATTTGTGAATGTTGTCGAAATCTCCGCAGAAAAAAAATCAGAACTTGATGCGTTATTGAAAATGCACGAAACGCAAATGTTGTCGATTATTAACGCGCGGTTTGAGCTTTCAGGACAGACGCGCAACTTTGAAGAATTATTTGATTATTTTGTCCCAAGCCTGACGGGCCTTGCTGGATTTGCAGAACGGCTTCGTATTCAGGCGTCAGCAGAAGTTCGCAATATGCAGTTATTTGCGCGCTATACAATCCTCGGCGGGTCAATGGCGATTATCCTGTGGTTACTATTTTTTGGTCTATTGCTGATCAAAAGCCTCAGTAGCCCGGCACGTCAGATTGCCAGTGCTGTCGAACGAATTGCTCGTGGCTCAAACCACGTCACGGTGCCTGCGCAAGGGAACAAAGATGATTTCGGCCGAATTGCCCGCATGCTTGATGGCTGGGCAGATACAATCATCGAAGCAGATCAGCTACGTACAGATCTAGAGCGAACACGTGATCGAATGGACCAATCTGTACTCGATGCTGAGGCAGCGGCTGAACGCGCCGCGAATGCTGAAAGCCGAGCGATCCGCGCCGAAGAGGATGCTGAAACAGCTAAGCGAGACGCGATCAATTCAATTTCGGCGCCAGAACCAAAGGTTAGCCCCGAACCTTTGACCGCAGAGCCAGCGCCTCAAATTACTGCAGCTCGTGTGATGCCAGAACGCCGCCCTCGACCGAGCGCCTTCGAACATTATGATGATACATCACTTGACGTAAAAAGTGGCCCAATCTCAACCGTTTCACAGCAATTACAAAACTTCACACAGTATGTCACTGCTGCTGCCAACGATGTCGAACGAACTGAAGCTTTAATTAAAGGCATCGATCAAATGACACAGCTCGTTGATGACATCGGATCACTCGTTATAACAATTCGTGACCAAAGCAATCTTTTAGCATTCCGCTCACCCGCAAAAGATGCGTCACAAGGGGTAGATGAAAATCTCATTCCATTTGCTGATGACGGTCGCGGCAATGAAGCTGAGCGCGTCTATGCACAACGTTTTGATCAGCTTCGAGAAGCAACGGATCGCACAGAACGCACCGCTATTCGGATACAGAAAACACTTGAGCATATAAGCGAAATCGCCCGCGAAATCGCTGAGACCGCATCACATCAAGCACTGGATGCCACTAATCGATTGTTGTCCCAATCAGAATATTTGCAAAATATGCTGGACGATATTTTGAGCCGCGTGCACCCAGCAAAACCAGGCGCACTATCAGTTCAACGTCCACAAAAGCGTTCTAACGACGACCCGTTCGCTTAAATTACTCGGTTATAATAACGGCAACGCCTGGCAATGTTTTGCCTTCAATCCACTCTAAGAATGCACCACCTGCTGAAGATACATACGAGAACCCATCTTTAGCACCTGCATTTACCAATGCAGAAATAGTATCACCACCCCCTGCAACTGAGAGTAGCTGGCCAGCGCGGGTCAACTCTGCAACGCTTTTTGCGACAGCATTTGTGCCACCGTCAAAAGGCGATACTTCAAACGCACCCAATGGCCCGTTCCACAAAACGGTTCTTGCTGACTTCAATCTGAGTTGCAGGTCAGCAATACTTTTAGGCCCGATATCTAAAATCATCATATCACTCGGCACATCGTTTAACCCAACGGTTTCAGAACGCGCCCCTTCTGCAAAAGTATCCGCCACAACGACATCCAGTGGCAGTACAATCTCACATCCTGATTTCGCTGCAATTTCGACAATGGCACGTGCGTCATCTGCCATCTCTTTTTCACATAATGACTTCCCGATATCGACACCGTTGGCATAAAGGAATGTATTTGCCATACCTCCACCGATGACAATCTGGTCGACCTTCTCGGTCAGGTGACCAAGAACAGCCATTTTCGTTGAAACCTTGGCGCCGCCGACAACAGCAATCACCGGGTGTTGAGGCGTTTCCAAAGCCCCTGACAGCGCTTTGATCTCAGTTTGCATCAATCGCCCCGCAACGGATGGAAGGATATGCGCAACACCCTCTGTTGACGCATGTGCACGATGTGCCGTTGAGAATGCATCACTGACAAAAATATCGCCGTTCGCTGCAAGATCAGCAGCAAAAGTATCAAGGTTCTTTTCCTCGCCCGGATGGAAGCGAACATTCTGAAGTACGATAAAACTTCCCCAAGCCGCAGCATCAATCGTTTGCTTAGCAACATCACCTATACAGTCGTCAGCAAAGGCAACAGATTTGCCTGAAATCTCAGCCAGTGCATCAGCAATTGGTTTGAGACTAAGATCAGCAACAACCTCACCTTTTGGTCGACCAAAATGTGATAAGATCACAACCTTAGCACCCTTGGATGAGAGCTCCTCCAACGTTTCCATTGCACGGTCAATCCGTGTTGTATCCGTGATTTTGCCATCTCGCATCGGCACGTTGAAATCAACGCGCACCAGAACGCGTTTGTTTGCTACATCAACATCATCCAAAGTTTTTAGGCGCATCGGTTTCCTCAATGTTTACTGAAATGGTTCTTTGATTGGCTTATAGCGAAGGCTAAGCATAGGAGCAACGAATGGCATTAGTTGGCAGGTAAGGCCTCAAGACGTGCTTTCGCAGCCTGTTCTTTTTCAGTATCCCCAAGAACTTCATATGCACGGATCAAGCGTTCCCAACCCGTTCGATCATTGGGATTTTCTTCTAGTTTCTCGGCAAGCCGATTAACCATTGATTGAATGAATGCCATCCGGTCTTCAGCCGACATTTCGCCCGCCGCCTTCATTTGTTCTTGTGTCGGGCCAGGTGCGGCTGGCGATGATGATGCAGAAGAGTTTTCTGGGAGCGATGACTTCATACCCAGTGCAATATTTTTTGCTGTTTCACTCGGCTTTAAGTCAGCAGCATCAAATCCACCTTGTTCGGCCGCGCGGGCAATTTGCTCACGGACAGCATCTGAGAACAATGCATTTTCCGGCACGATTGCCAACAAATCTGTCCAGATTTGAGCAGCACCCTCAAGGTCGTCTCCCATCGCTTTGTCCAGCCCTATATAGAACCAGGGTTTGGGAAGCGTCGGATCTTTCTCTCGGGCTTCGATAAAGTCAGCGAATATTTCAGTTGTGAACTCGCCACTTCTTGCCATGAGCCGCGCCTCAGCCCAATCAGCTAAGACTTCAGGATGACGATTAGAAAGTGGGACCGCTTTTTGAAATGCAGCGGCAGCTTTTCTGGGATCCCCGATTGTTGCATATGTTCGACCCAACAATACCCATCCACGCCGATCGTCTGGATTCTCAAGCAGACGCTCTTCCAGACTCCGCGCGAGTTCTGCCATTGGTGCCTGGCCCGTATCTTCGTTTGCGGTTTGAATATCGGTGCGTTCAGCCAATGGGAAATTAGGAATCTCTGGCGAACCCGTTTCATTGTAAAAAGCAAAGGCGAGGACAGGGACAGTGACGGCCGTCATGATAATTGGCAAACTACCGCCTTTAGATCTCTTAGGTATTAATCTCGATGCTTCTTCATCTGCAGCAAGTAATCTGCGTTGAATTTCAAGTCTGGCCGCAGCCAATTCAGATTGGCCAATACGGCCATCAGCAGCATCTTTTTCAAGTTCAACCAGCTGATCTTTATACACATTAATATCGTATTCAGCGCGGCTTACACTCGAGCGTGCGCCGGAAAGCAAGGGGAGCAACAAAACCAGAAAAATAGCCAGAGCCAGTAGACCTGCAAACAACCAAAACATCATGGTTTATCCTCTTCCATGAGTTTCTTCAGACGTGTCGCTTCTTTTTCATTTAACGAATTCACTGTCACATTACCTTCTGAGACAGACGCATGGCGCCGCCGATAAAATAGCCAAATCACACCTATACCAAACATCAAGATGACCCAAGGACCAAACCAAAGGGCATATGTTTTGAGCTTAAATGGTGGGTTAAGAAGCACGAAGTCACCGTACCGAGACACGACATAATCAATGACTTCTTCATTACTATCGCCTTGCGTAATCCGTTCACGTACAAGAACACGTAGATCGCGGGCAAGATCAGCATCAGAATCATCAATCGATTGATTTTGGCAGACGAGGCATCGCAATTCTTTACCCACGACACGTGCACGTGCTTCTAACGCCGGGTCTTCGAGTATCTCATCCGGATTAACAGCATGCGCCGGGCTCATCATGGTTATGGAAATCAAAGCGATTGCGAGAACACGATAAATCATCCCCCACTCCCTTGGCGTAACTGATCAATTAATGGCTTCAATGTCTCATCCCAAGATTGTTCTGTGATCGGGCCGACGAATTTGTATCTAACAATGCCCGCTTTATCGACGATGAATGTTTCTGGCGCGCCGGTAACGCCAAATGCAATGGCCGCTTTAGATTTAGGATCATCACCAACCAACGTATACGGATCGCCAAAGCGACGTAACCAAGCAGGGCCTGCCTCGCGGTCAGTTTCACGCCAATCGATACCATATATAGGCACCCAATCGTTCTTTTTAATTTTCATGAGAAAAGGATGCTCTACCCGGCAAGCGACGCACCATGAGCCAAACACATTCACCATCGACACTTCGCTTTTAAGGTCGTCGCTTGAAAAACCCACATCATCTCGACCTGCGAGAGGCGGCAAGTCAAACTCAGGCACGGGCTTACCTTCAATCAAGCTAGGTAATCTTTGCGGATCCAAAGTAAGGCCAACCGCAAGGTAGCCCCCGATCAACAAAAAACCAAGCAACGGCAGAATGAATATCAGTCGCTTCATGATATCTGTATCATTCTGCCGCTTGTGGTTGCTGCGTTGATGACGATGTTCGCGTAGGCGCACCAACACGATAGCGTCGATCAGACAGGCTAAGCCCACTACCAATCATCATCGAAATAGCGCCAATCCACATCCAAACCACGAGTGGATTGAAGTAGATGCGTGTTACGTAGGAGCCATCACTTTTGGAATCCCCAATGACCCCATAGAGGTCACCAGAAATCAGCGTATGAATGCCAGCCTCTGTGGTTGCCATTTGACGAACGGTATAGGTTCGCTTCTCAGGATAAAGAACCGTCACGAAATTACCGTTCTTTGTAACCGTGAACTTACCTTCGGTTGCGAGATAATTAGGACCCTGCTTTTGCTCAGCCCCATCAAACCGAAAATCATAACCAGAGACTTGAACCGTATCACCAGGCGCCATGCTTTGTACGCGCTCAACTGTCCACGCACCTGCGCCAGTCACACCAGCAACTGTCATTGCCAGTCCCAAGTGAGCTAACGTCATCCCCCATGACGCACGCGGCAAATTAATAAATCGACGCACTGAGTCACCAACAGGGATTTTGAAGAGGCGTATCCGCCCAGCAACTTCCGTTAACGTGCCAATGATAAGCCAAGACGCAATGGCGACACCAACAATCCCCCATGGAGATTGACCACTTTGAAGTGTCCATGTTGCCAAACCACATAGAATAGCTAACGCAAATGACAACCAAAGCGTCTTAAGTGCTTTGCCCAGATCACCACGTTTCCAAGGCAATAAAGGTCCAATTGCCATGGCGACAATCATCGGCGTCATCAGTGGAATAAAGACGGCATTAAAGAACGGCGGTCCGACTGAAATCTTGTCCTGACCATCAGAGATCGCGTCAATAAACAGCGGATAAAGCGTCCCGAGTAATACCACGCCAGCCGCCGTACCCATGAGTAAGTTGTTGAGCAACAAAGCGCCTTCACGTGAAATCGGCTGAAACAGTCCTGTACTTCGTAACTGTGGCGCTCGCCATGCATAGAGTGCGAGCGATCCTCCAACGACGATCAGCAATAGGATCAGAATAAAAACGCCACGCTCAGGATCTGTTGCAAACGCATGTACTGACGTCAGAACGCCTGAGCGAACGAGGAAAGTACCTAACAATGAAAATGAGAAAGCAAGGATCGCAAGAAATACTGTCCAGGCTTTCATCGTATCTCGTTTTTCAACAACGATGCATGAATGTAATAACGCTGTGCCAATGAGCCACGGCATAAATGATGCATTCTCAACGGGATCCCAAAACCAGAATCCACCCCAACCTAATTCGTAATATGCCCACCACGACCCAAGTGCGATACCACCCGTCAAGAAACCCCAGGCAGCAAGTGTCCAAGGCCGAACCCAACGCGCCCATGCAGCATCCACTCGTCCTTCGATCAGGGCTGCGATTGCAAAGGAGAATGCCATCGAAAACCCAACATAGCCGAGATAAAGCATTGGCGGATGGATTGCGAGACCGGGGTCTTGAAGTAATGGATTCAAATCTTGTCCATCGACCGCAGGCGGGAAAACACGCTCAAACGGGTTCGACGTTAAAATAATAAATAAATAGAAACCAACAGCGATCATTGCCTGTACCGATAGAGCACGTGCCTTCAATGCTGGAGGTAAATACTGGCCAAAGGCTGCGACTGCGGCGCCAAAGATTGCCAAAATAAGCACCCATAAAAGCATGGACCCTTCGTGGTTTCCCCAAACGCCCGATATTTTATAAAGCATAGGTTTTGCGGAATGAGAATTCTGCACAACGTTAAGCACTGAAAAATCTGACGTCACATAAGCATGCATCAAACATCCAAATGAAATCGCCACCAATAGGAATTGTCCCATAGCCGAATGGTTACCAAATCGCATCCAAGGAATATTATTTTGGTAAGCGCCAATCATAGGGACAATACTCTGCGCAATGGCGACCATCATCGCCAGAACGAGCGCAAAATGACCTAGTTCAGCAATCATTTTTCATCTCCATGCCATTGGCCAGATTTCTTAAGAGCATCTGCAACTTCAGGCGGCATATAGGTTTCATCATGTTTAGCAAGAACTTCATCCGCCACAAACACACCGTTTTTAAGTCGACCCTCAGCAACAACACCCTGTGCTTCCCGGAACAAGTCAGGAAGAATGCCAGTATATGTTACAGCCACTGAGTTGGTGATGTCTGTGACTTTAAAGGTAACGGTTTCTCCACCTGAGCGATCAACACTGCCTTCTTCGACCAAACCACCGAGCCGGAACCTCTGATTTTCGCTAACTTTGTTTGCAGCGATATCCGTGGGACTCATAAAGAAAACAATATTCTCTTCAAATGCCGATAAGACGAGGGCTGCGGCACCTGCCAAAAGAACCAAGGCAACCCCAACAAAGGTCAGGCGCTTATGTTTACGCTTCATCTCGTTGCCTTCCAGTCTCTAGCTCTATGCGTTCAAGTTCAGCACGGCTGCGACCAAGAGCACGCAGGCTCAATACGACGAGACCAATCAACACGACTGCAGCAAGACCATACGTTGGCCATACATAAGCACCGTGTTCGGTCATGCTAAGAATACTATTTGTATCATTCATCATTCTTTACTTTCATAGCACTACTCGATCGCCTGTCTGTGTTTTAAGGCACGGATACGCTGCGCCATGAGCTCTTGGCGGATGCGCACCAACATTACCCATAAATAGTAAAACTTGAACGCAAAGGCCATGAGCAACAAAGGCATGAGCATATCTACATGAATTGTTGGACCGTCCATGCGAATAACGCTGGCGGGTTGATGCAGCGTGTTCCACCAATCAACCGAGAACTTAATAATCGGCACATTAACAAAACCAACAAGAACCAAGATCGCCGACGATTTAGCACCGCGGGCCGGATCATCAAACGCATCGCGCAACGCCATGTAACCAAGATATAAAAAGAAAAGGACGAGTACAGATGTCAGCCGTGCGTCCCACACCCACCAGGTACCCCACATCGGTTTACCCCAGAGTGATCCTGTAACCAATGCCAAGAATGTAAAGGCTGCACCAATCGGTGCCGTCGCCTTTACTGCAATGTCAGCAAGCCCATGCTTCCAAATCAATGAAATCGCCGCGGCAATTGCCATTGCCGTATAACAAAACAATGCCATCCAAGCCGCAGGCACATGAATGTACATGATCCGAACTGTATGACCTTGCTGATAATCAACCGGAGATGAAAACAGCGCAAAATAAAGGCCAGACCCCATCGTCAAAAGCATCAACACCAAGACCCAAGGTTCAATCTTTTTACTGAGACGCTGAAACCGCGTTGGATTGGCAAATCGGTGCAATATGTTCATTCCTTTAACGCCTTATAGCAATTGCTCATCATGATGCCACCGCTTGACGTAATGCTGCGGCACTCGCCCAAGGTGCCAGAGCCAATGCTCCCAGCAGAACACCACCAAGGAGCAATAGATTAGCCTTCGCGCCACCCCCCATCAAATGGGCATCAATGGCTCCAACAGCAAATATGAGCACAGGAATAAGCAAAGGCAGAACTAATAGTGACAATAAAACACCACCACGGCGTGCACCTAATGCAAGTGCAGCACCGATGGCCCCAATCAGGCTCAGAACAGGTGTACCCAAAGCCAACGACGCGAGCATAACGGGCCACGCCTCAAACGGTACATTCATCATGAGCGCCAACAAAGGTGCCGTAAGGATAAGCGGCACGCCCGTCGTCAACCAATGCACAAAAACCTTGGCGCAAACAGTTAACTCCATCGGCACAGGCGATAGAACGAGTAATTCCAGCGATCCGTCCTCATAGTCTGTCTGAAACAACCGTTCCATCGACAACATAGCCGCCAATAACGCTGCAACCCAGATCACGCCAGGACCAATTCGGGCCAACATATTTGATTCTGGTCCGACCCCGAATGGGAATAAGACGACCGCGATAACAAAAAATCCCACGACCATAAAGCTATCGGTACTATGGCGAAGTGCCAATCGTATCTCACGGCGCAGAATGACACTCAGGCCGCTCATCTTGTGACCTCAAGCGGCAAAGACACCGCATCGGAAATCCCTAAATCAGTATGCGTTGAGATCACAACCATGCCACCCTTGTGACGATGTGCGGCAATAAGCTCGCCCAATGATGCTGATGTCTCACTATCCAAGGCAGTTGTCGGCTCGTCGAGCAACCAGAGGTCTGCGCCTGAAGTAAGCATTCGACAAAGATTAACGCGCCTGCGTTGCCCAGCAGATAAGTATCGCGCAGAAAGATCTGCCAGATGGGCGATGCCCAACGACGTCATTGCCTGTTCTGGCGTATGTCCTTTTGACCCATTCATCTCAGCCCAGAAACCCACATTCTCAGATACGCTAAACGCAGGCTTCACAGCGTCTGCATGGCCAATATAGGATATCCGGCAGTTATGTTCTGCAGCATCATCCGAGACGTTGGTATCGTTCCAAAGCAACCGACCCTGGCTCGGACGCATTAAACCTGCCATCAGGCGAAGGAGTGTCGATTTTCCAGCGCCATTGGGGCCTGTCAAAATCATCGCACCCCTGCCCTCAAGTGCAAAATTAATGCCCTCAAGCACTAATCTTTCACCACGGATACATGACAAATTCTCGCCCGTAAATGACGCCATTTTTATCCTCAAAATGCAGCGAAAATCTAGCCGATAGGCACGATTAAAGAAAGCGCCGGGTGCGGTGGTCATTGAACAAGGACGAAGCATTGAGATGGCGACACTGCATTGTGGTCTAAAAACAAAACGGCCGGGCCATTCCTTAAGGGAACAGGCCCGACCGGTTGAGTTTCGGCGGTTTCCGCCGATTGGGGACTAGAGAGGGGGGGTCTCTAGTTCATAGACGAGGAGGTCTATAATCCAAACATTACACATTGAATGTGGCGTGAATATGGCACTTAAGATTACAAATTTGTTAGGAATTGGTCATGAAGTTCGGACGGTTTATGCGTCTCGTGCATCCTCGATGACCTTGCCATCATTGGGCAACGATGCTGGCGCGACAAACACCGCATCGCCTTTGAGCTTACAAACATCTCGAATAGTTTGGTTGATTAGCTGGGTCAAATTATCATTGTCACTGTGTTCGGTCTCACATTGAACCGTCATGATATCGGTTGTTCCATCATGGGTCACAACAACACGTGCACGATGAATTTCGCCATGTCGTTTCACGATTTCCGCGACCTGCGCTGGATGCACAAACATCCCTTTAACTTTCGTCGTTTGATCCGCACGACCCATCCAGCCGCGCAACCGCATATTCGTTCGCCCGCATGGGCTTTGACCAGCTAGAACTTGTGACAAATCACCCGTTGCAAACCGAATAAGAGGATAGTCCGACCGAATAACGGTAACGACAACTTCCCCGACTTCACCTTCAGGCACGGGATCGCCTGTGCCCGGGCGAACAATTTCTACAATAAGCCGTTCATCAACGATAAGTCCTTCCCGCGCATCCGACTCGTACGCAATGCTTCCGAGATCAGCCGAGGCATAGACTTGCCCACAATGAATGCCATACGCTTCGATTTCATCCCGCAATGCAGGCGGCAATCCCTCACCACCAACACATGCCTTTTTCAGACTTGAGATATCTTTATCTTGCTCAGCCGCTTTTTCGAGAATGATTTTCAAAAAGCTTGGTGTCCCGGTGTAAGCAGAAGGCTCTATATCGTGAATAGCTTGTACCTGTAGATCAGTATTTCCTACCCCAGCAGGGAACACAGCGCACCCTAAAGCTTTGGCACCTTGTTCAAGCATGACCCCAGCAGGGGTGAAATGATATGAGAATGTATTGTGGAGGATATCACCTTTTCGAACGCCACTCGCGTAAAGCGCACGAGCTGTTCCCCACCAATCTTCACCAGACCCTTCAGCATCATATGTTGGACCCGGGGATTGGAAAATGCGTTTAAGTTGACCAGTCGAAACAGTCGTAAGACCGCCCAGCGGATTACCTTTCGCTTGAAGGTTCACCAGATCAGATTTTCGCGTAATGGGTATTGTGGCGAGTGCAGCACGGTCCTTAATCAACGATGCATCGATACTTCCGATGAGTGTCTTGAAATAAGGTGCGTGTTTTTGCGCTTCTTTTAATTGCGTGACCAATCCATTGAACAGCATTTCTTCTCGCTGCGCAGGATCACGCACTTCTAACTCATCATAAAAATCATGAGCGGTCATACCTTATCCCAACCAACGTTTACGCCGACGATAATGCTTCACGTCGCGAAAACTTTTGCGGCCTGCCGTCGAAAGCCCGAGGTAGAATTCCTTAACGTCTTCATTCTCACGCAAAGACGACGCAGGGCCGTCCATCACAACGCGACCATTCTCAAGAATATATCCGTAGTCAGCATAACGAAGGGCGATGTTTGTATTTTGCTCGGCCAGTAAGATACTCACACCCTCTTTCTTATTCAGTTCGTTGACAATCTCAAATATCTCTTCGACCAGCTGCGGCGCCAAGCCCATTGAAGGCTCATCAAGCAAGATCATTCTGGGGTTCGACATCAACGCGCGTCCAATCGCGCACATCTGCTGTTCACCGCCAGATGTATAGCCAGCTTGGGATGTCCGGCGTTCCCTCAGACGTGGGAAGTATGCATAAACTTTTTCCAACGAGGCGTTAATCGCAGCATTCCCGTCGCGACGCGTATATGCGCCTGTCAGTAAATTCTCTTCAATCGTCAGGTGCTCGAAACAGTGTCGGCCTTCCATGACCTGGATGACACCACGCTTCACCAAATCATTGGGCGAAGATGCCTCCACATGTTGGCCATTATATTCAATCGATCCTTTAGTAACTTCGCCCCGCTCTGCATGGAGCAAGTTAGAAATCGCCTTCAAGGTTGTGGTTTTTCCAGCGCCGTTCGCACCAAGAATCGCCACGATCTTACCTTTAGGCACTTCAAGCGAAACACCTTTAAGGACCAAAATCACATGATCATATATGACTTCAATATTATTTACGGAGAGAAGGTTGCCGGCACCTTCTAAGGCGCCGGCGTTTCCCTCTACCACAGGGGTAGAACTGCTCATCTTAGTTGCAGGTCCGTGGGGTAATATTGTTTTCAGCTGCGTAGTTCGCAGAATCTTCTGCGATCAGTTTACCGACAACATCGGCATCAGGCGTATAGAAGTCAGAAGCAAAGTTCCACTTCTTCTCTTTTGCATCCCATTGCTGAAGTGCAACCTTACCTGGTCCCTGGTGGTTCTCACAGGTGATCTTCACAGGATATGTGAAGCCTTCGAGACCTAGAACTGCAAGACGCTTTGCATCCACATTCAATGCTTCAAAGCCGTCACGAACATGTTCGCCCGTGACTTCTTTTGTATTGTGAATGCGCATTGCTGTACGGATGGCTTCAGCCGTCCACATTGCCGCAACAAGACCACGGTTATAGAGAACTTCACCGATCCGGTCGCGATCGCCGCCACCATTACCTTTGTCATAAACGTGTCTTTTAATGTCGTCATGAGCGCGGAAGTTATCGCCCGCTGCATGGAACGCACCGGAGAGATATCCATGTGCAGCTTCACCAGCTGGCAATACATCATTCTCAGAACCTGACCACCACACACCGATGAAACGATCCATCGGGAAGCGGATTGATGCTGCTTCTTTAATGGCGACCTGGTTCATAACGCCCCAGCCCCACATCATGACCCAGTCCGGCTTCTTGCGGCGAACTTGCAGCCAAGTGGCTTTTTGCTCCTGACCTGGATGGTCAACAGCTAACAACTGAAGATCAAAGCCATGTTTTTTGGAAAGCTCTTCCAAAGTGCGGATCGGCTCTTTGCCATATGCTGAGTTGTGATAAACGAGAGCAATCTTTTTGCCCTTCAATTTATCCATGCCACCTTCTTTTTCACCAATGTACTTCACGAAGACAGATGCTTGATCCCAGTAGGTTGCTGGAAAGTTAAAAATGTACGGAAAAACTTTTCCGTTCGCAGCTGACGTACGACCATATCCCATTGAGAACACAGGAATTTTATCCGCAGATGCTTTTGGAATCAGCTGGTATGTAATACCTGTCGACAACGGCTGATACGCCAATGCGCCAGATGGACCTTCACCCTTGGTATTTTCATAACACTCAACACCTTGCTTAGTGTTGTAGGCAGTTTCGCACTCAAGGTACTTAATCTTGACGCCTTCAATACCACCATCACGCTCGTTGAGCATTCTGTAGTAATCGCCATAACCATTCGCGAATGGGATACCGTTTGGCGCGTATGGGCCTGTTCGATAAACCGTTGCTGGAATGACCAACTCGTAAGCATCAGCAACAGCCGTTGTCAGCGGAAATGCGATCGCAGCAACAGCCAATACTTTCGTTAAAAGTTTTAGTCTCATGTTTGCCTCCCTTTGAGGTTGTTTTGGCGACTTTGCCGCCGGTTAATTTTTGTACGTTTCCTATGCTAATCAAATTTTCCCAAGTTTAATAAGGGAACGGCCAGCGCCTCAGTTTTTCCTTCAAAATCTGCCAAAGCCGCGCCAGCCCATGCGGCTCTACAATGAGGAAGAGGATAATCAATGTACCCAAAAGCATGACTTCTGCATGCTTCGCAGCACCAACGGCAAATCCAAAGCCGTCAACCATCACAGTCTTCAGTGTGATGGGCACGAGTACCATAAACGCGGCACCCAGAAATGATCCCAGAATACTTCCAAGACCGCCGATGATGATAATAAATAAGACAAAGAACGATTGGTTAATATCAAAGGCCTCAGTCGGCTCGGCAGAACCAAGCCAAACATTGAAATACAACGCACCTGCAACGCCAATGTAAAATGAACTGACAGCAAATGCGGTTAGCTTTGCTTCAAGCGGTCTAATGCCAATAAGCTCAGCTGCAATATCCATATCCCGGATTGCCATCCAACTGCGCCCAACCCGCCCACGCACTATATTTTTAGCTGCGAGTGCAAACACGACAACAAAAGATAGGCAGAATAAATACCTGGCTTCAGGACTAGCTTGTGGGCCCGTCACCAAAAATCCAAAAACTTCTCGCGGCGGCGAAACGATCATACCGGTCGGGCTGTAATTAAAGAACCAGCCAAATTTATTGAATACCCAAACAAGGAAGAACTGCGCAGCCAATGTTGCGACAGCCAGATAAAAGCCTTTGATCCGCAAAGACGGAAGGCCGAAGACCACGCCCACTGCCGCTGTAATGCCCCCTGACATTAATATGGCGACGATAAAGTTCATTTCCGGGAAAGCCGTTATGAGCTTGTATGACGCATAGGCGCCAACAGCCATAAAACCACCTGTTCCCAAAGAAACCTGGCCACAGTAGCCCGTCAAAATATTAAGGCCTAGCGCGGCTAAAACGTAGACGAGGACATGAATTAAAATCGCGTTCGCCCAGTAATCATTAATGAAAAACGGCACGACACAGAAAGCAACAAAGGCAAAAGCACCGATGACAAATCGATCCTGAACAATCGTCAAGATTCCTTGATCAGCTCTGTAGCTTGTTTTGAATTGTCCAGCTTCGCGGTAAAACATCTTAAACTATACCCTCTCGATGATTTTTTCGCCGAACAAGCCTTGCGGCCGGAACAGCAAGAATGCGAGCGCTAACATATAAGCAAACCAGTTCTCAATGGCACTACCGACAAACGGGCCGGCATAAACCTCAGCAACTTTTTCACCTACGCCAATAATTAAACCACCAATGATCGCCCCTGGTACAGAGGTAAATCCGCCAAGGATCAGCACCGGCAATGCTTTCAAAGCAATGAGGGAGAGTGAGAATTGAATACCTGATTTAGACCCCCACATGATGCCAGCAACCAGCGCGACAAACCCTGATACAGACCAAACGATGACCCAGATTGTACGAAGCGAAATGCCAACACTCAGCGCCGCTTGATGATCATCAGCAACGGCGCGAAGCGCACGTCCAATGCGCGTTTTTTGAAAAAATACGGCAAGAACGACAACCAGCACTGCAGCGACAACTGCCGCCACGATCTCTAGTTTCTCAACATAAAAATTATAGTCATCTAACAAGAAATCCACGGCGCCATGCGGCAGCCCAATATCAAGCGGCTTCACATCTGAGCCAAACAACGTATCCCCCAGACCTTCAAGGAAATAGGCAAGGCCAATCGTCGACATAAAGAGAATGATAGGCTCTTGGTTTACCAAATGACGAAGCACAAGGAACTCAACCAGCCACGCAACGATAATCATTACGCCCATCGTCGCAATAATGCCCGCCCAAACTGGCAACACAAAGCCAAACATATGATAGAACCAACCATCATCGGCAATAAAGTCATAGAGAGCCAAGCCCGCAAAAAGAGCAAACACACCCTGGGCGAAGTTAAAGATACCAGACGCTTTAAAAATCAGCACGAAACCAAGGGCTACGAGCGAGTACATCACCCCCGCCAGAAGGCCACTGACAACCGTCTCCAATAAAAACAGCATTTCTGTCCCGCCCTATTCTTCTGCGTCGTCGTGGGCAACACCAAGATAGGCATCAATCACGGCTTGATTGCTTCTAACTTCATCCGGCGTGCCGTCGGCAAGTTTTTTGCCATAATCCAAGACAACAACCCGGTCTGAGATATCCATCACGACCCCCATGTCGTGCTCAATAAGAACAATCGTCGTGCCAAACTCATCATTCACATCAAGAATGAAACGGCACATGTCCTGTTTTTCTTCGAGGTTCATGCCTGCCATCGGCTCATCTAATAAAAGCAGATCAGGCTCAGCGGCTAATGCCCGGCCAAGCTCAACACGCTTTTGCAATCCGTATGGCAATGTCCCAACAGGTGTTTTCCGGATGGCTTCAATTTCCAGAAAGTCGATCACGCGCTCGACGACTTCACGGTGCTCCATCTCTTCTTTTTCTGCAGGCCCAAAACGTAACGCCTGCCAAAATATGTTCTTATGCATTTTGGTGTTACGGCCCGTCATAATGTTATCGAGGGTCGTCATACCTTTGAACAATGCAATATTCTGAAACGTTCGGGCGATGCCTTCACGCGCGGCTTCGCTCGGCCGAACATGTCGGCGCGTATTACCTTTAAACGTAATGGTGCCTTCCTGCGGATGATAGAAACCATTGATGCAATTTAGCATCGAGCTTTTACCAGCACCATTGGGGCCAATAATCGCGAACACTTCATGTTGGTTCACTGAGAAACTAATGTTGGATAGTGCCTTCACACCGCCAAACGCCAATGAAATTTGATCTACTGATAAGATCGTATCGCCAATTTTCCGTTCGTAAGCCATGATACTGCCGCTTACTCCACTGCCTGAGCTTGTTGAGAGTTAACGACAATGGCTTCGCGAATTTTCACGTCGGCCTTTATCGTCCCCTTGCGACCATCTTCAAATGTAACGGCGGCCTCAACCGGGCACACATCAACACCTGAATAAAGCGCATCAATCAATTCGCCATAACGATCTGCGACCGTGTTCCGTCGCACTTTTCGCGTACGGGTCAGTTCGCCATCATCTGCATCCAAAAGCTTGTGAAGAATGAGGAAGCGTGAAATTTGCGAGCCGGACAATGCATCATCGTCAGCTAAATCTGCATTCACCTTGTTTACGCAATCAGTGATCAAATCATAAACTTCCGACCGCATGGCCAAATCGGTATACCCCGAATACGCTAACCCGCGGCGTTCAGCCCAGTTGCCGACAGCTTCAAGGTCGATATTAATAAACGCTGCGGCGTAATCGCGCTCGTTCCCAAACGCCACCGCCTCGGTGATAAATGGGAAGAACTTGAGCTTATTCTCAATGTATTTAGGCGCAAACATCGTGCCGTTGTTGAGCTTTCCAACATCCTTGGCACGGTCAATAATCTTGAGATGTCCGTCAGCGTCAAAGAAACCGGCGTCACCAGTCATGACCCAACCTTCATCATCCTTGGTCTCGCGAGTAGCCTCGTCGTTCTTAAAATAAGCGACGAACGTCCCCGGCCCTCGGAAATGCACTTCGCCATCATCAGCAATGCGCAGTTCAACCCCTGTCGCGGGAACACCAACCGTATCCGGTTTAACGTCACCGTTCTTTTGCATACAGATAAATACCGACGCCTCGGTTGAGCCATACAATTGCTTTACGTTAACACCCATGCTTCGGAAGAAATCAAAAATATCCGGCCCAATGGCTTCACCTGCCGTATAAGCCAGACGAAAACGTGAGAACCCGAGCTCGTTCTTTAATGGCCCATAGACCAAGAACTCTCCAATTGCATAAAGTATCCGATCACCAAAAGAGACTGGCTTTCCATCCAAGATGTCAGGTCCAACACTCAACGCGAAATCCATAAAATATGCGTAAAGCTTACGATTGATCCAACTTGCATCTTCCATACGAATAGAAACCTGCGTAAGAATATTTTCGAACACCCGCGGTGGTGCAAAGAAATACGTAGGTCCAATTTCTTTAAGATCGGACGTCACGGTATCCGAGCTTTCCGGGCAGCTCACACAAAAGCCTGATACATATGATTGGCTATAGGAGAAAATATTATCGCCGACCCACGCCATTGGGAGATAAGCGAGCACTTCGTCTTTCTCGGTTAAGTCATCCCATTCAGCGCCATTTTTTGCTGTAATGATCAAGTTATCAAAACTAAGCATGACACCCTTGGGCCGCCCGGTCGTCCCTGAGGTATACAACATAATTGCAATATCAGTGCCGACACCCTTTTGGGTTTCAGCCTCAAACCAGCCCGGATTGTCAGCCAGATACTTGCGACCAGCTTCCATCAAACTATCGAGGGAGCGTACATACGATTGATCGTAATGACGCATACCGCGCGAATCTTTAAAGACTATTTCTTTGAGCTTTGGGCACTTGTCCATGACTTCCAAAAGCTTATCCGTTTGCTCTTGATCTTCAACGATCGCAAAGCACGCCTCTGCATGTTCTAGAACATACTGCATCTCGTCAGCGACTGCGTCTTGATACATTGGGACAGGTGTTCCACCTAAGGCCTGCGCCGCAGTCATCGCCCAATATAATTGAGGACGATTGTCACCGACAATCGCAAGACTATCGCCGCGCTCAAACCCATATGATTTAAGACCTGCTGCCATTTCAGCAATCTCGCCTTTAACGTCAGACCAATTCCACGCTTGCCAGATCCCTAAATCTTTCTCACGGATAGATGGACGTTCGCCATAGCGACGGGCGTTCTCAAGAAGTAATTTTGGAAACGTGTCGACAGAACCGATAGCCGGCTTCTCGCCACTCATCACATGTTCTCCCCGCGCTTTGTTCGGTCTTATGCCAAAGTAATGCATTGCCTTACCAAAGAGGGTTACAAAACTAACTTCACTCGACAAGAGAAAAGATAATTATGGCCATTGGACCAACACAAGTAAGCCTCTCAACATTCACGTTCATCTTTTGACGTTTACGTAATTGTTAATACATTAGCACGGCAATTTCCTTGCTGCGCGTACTCAACCGACTTCGCAACAACTGCACGAAGTTGAGCCTCGATGCTCCCGCCTTTAATTGCGCCGAGAGGAAACCAAATCGTCTGATTAAAAGCATCGGCTCTCGCACCCAGAATACCAGATCGTACTTTACCAGCATTTTCCGATTCCATCTTCTCAACACCTGCGACAAGTTGATCTTGCTGTGTCTTAACTTGCTCGATGGTTTTTGTAAACTCAACTAAAGCCGCTTTTTGTGCAGCATTCTGTTCCATTAATTGTATTTGCAGAGCTTCGCGAGATTTATCAGTCGCTGTCTGAATTTTTTTTAATAACCTCAGCTTTTAATTCGATAAAAACACTCGGCACTTCAGACTTTTGCTGGCTAAGAAGTGGCTCAAGTTTTTGATAGCCAAGATAGGACAGCGGTACAGCTACCCCTAAGACAATTACGGCTGACAACACAGACGTTGCAACAATGCTCTTGGTTGCAGTCATCTCTATACACTCCTTTTTTGCGTACATATACGGACGAAAATCGTCACGTATAGGTTTGTTATATGATGGAATAGTGTTGAAAGAGTAAATTTATAGAATTAACGGAAACCTGGGTTTATCCAGGCTAGATTGATTTATTCTTTCGCCAGAGCTGACTAAGCGTTGAATATCCCAGCAAGTATGTAAACGCGACAAGATAAGCAAATGCCGTGCCCCACCCTAAACCTAATGCGGGCAGGCTGTATGTTGCGGATATACAAAACGAGATTACCCCACCAAGTCCCATTGGCACATGCTTAAGGACTGCAGCAATCTCATTTGCGCTATACGTAATATGTATAACAAGGATGAGTGGCAATAAGGTCATTGGATACGCAGTCAAAATACCTGTCCACTGCGCACCTATATTTCCAGCAATGGCTGTGATCAAAAGAATTGTCGACGTCGCCATACCGGCTCGAAACATTAAGACCCGCCAACCAAACCGCACTCGTGCCAAGATCGGCGTGTTCGGTAAATTTATCATCGCACGAGATGTTAAAATCATGCCTGCAATTACCAATGGGATCGATATAAGAACCCCAAGCGATATGATGCTAACCAGCCAGGCAACAATTGCATAACCTAAGTTTGCCACAAGCAGGGGCATACCAATGGCCTTGATACCACCTAACTGTTGGCACACAGAAACAATCCCATAGAGATAAATAAATGTCAGCGTTGTCACAAAGCCAGGGACCATATGTGCCGCCGCTTCGGTCGCAAACGCAGTGCCCTGTTCAGCCCCGGTGAAGATAATCACCATGCCACCACCCAATGGCAGTCCCGTCAGCAAACCCGCGGCCCTCGGCCCCACACGTTCGGCAATGAGAGACAAAGCCACAACGATGCCGATTGATATCACTGCTTTCGTAAGCAGTAATCCATCAACCTCAATAGGAAAAATATCTGACATGCGATGAGTGATAGAGGATTTGCTTATATAAAGAAATGTCCCCCTATCACTTGGATGTGATTTGAGTGTGAGGATCATTGTCCGCTATCAAAAAAGCATGAAAACAACAGCAACCCGTATCCTGTTCGCCTTCGTGCTAAGTGTCGCCGCTTCGGTGTCGCACGCTGGCAACAAAATCACCGTCGTCGAACTTTATACAAGCCAAGGCTGCTCATCTTGCCCGCCAGCAGATGATTTCCTCGGCAAGCTTGCAGAACGTGATGACATTTTAGCCTTATCACTGCATGTGGATTACTGGGATTACATTGGTTGGAAAGATCCGTTTGCATCTGCTGATAACACAACCCGGCAACGCCATTATGCGCGTAAATTAGGTATGGGTTATGTCTATACACCGCAAATGGTTGTTCAAGGTATGTCGCATACCACCGGTTCTAATCAGCAATCTGTTGAAAAACTTATAAGTGATACTCTGGGTGCCAAACGCCTAGACGTCGATGTCACGCATTCTGCAAATGGCCTACAGGTTGAAATCCCCGGCGGGACGTTTGAAGGTGAAGAGGCGAAGATATTCGTCGCCGCCTGTGATGCGCGCCATGAGAATGATGTCACACGCGGCGAGAATTCTGGTCGCAAGCTCGCACATTACAATGTTGTTCGAGATATGGCCCAGGTCGGCACGTGGTCCGGTGATGCTGTATCATTAATCGTAACCGAGAAAGATATCGAAATGGCAGGCCATGACGGATGTGCAATCCTTGTTCAGTCTGTCAAAACCGGACGCATTCTTGGCGCAGCACAAATACAACTCACCCCACACAGCTAATTTCTAAAGTACATACAAACGATATCAATAAAGTATTATTTTCGCCCGTTCTTGGTGACGCATTCAGCGATCAAATATAAGATCTCAAACATCATTGTCACTCCGACCAACGCTGTATTGCCTGACATATCAAATGGTGGGGCGACCTCGACCACATCGCCGCCAATAATATTTAATCCACCAAGCCCCCGCAGCATCCGTTGTGCATCATGTGTTGAGAAACCACCAATTTCAGGCGTGCCGGTACCGGGCGCATAAACCGGATCCAGCCCATCCACGTCAAAGCTGATATACGTCGGCCCATCGCCCACAATTTTGCGTGCTTCTTCGGCGACCTTATCCGGACTAAGATCAAAATACTCTTCAATCTCAATAACCCGAATACCCTGAGCCAATCCCCAATCTTTATCTTCTGGCGTATACAAAGCACCACGAATGCCGATCTGTATCGTCCGCTTTGGGTCCAATAGACCTTCTTAAATGGCACGACGGAATGGTGTGCCGTGCGTATATTTATGGCCACCAAAGTATCGATCCCAGGTATCCGTATGCGCATCAAAATGCACCATGCCCATGGGTTGTTCGCCAGCAATGCCCCGCATGATTGGCAAAGCAATCAAATGATCGCCACCTGCTGTCAGAGGAATAACGCCCGCTTTATGGAGTTCCATATAAAATTCACCAACGCGCTCAATGGTATCCATCAAGTCAACGGGGTTCACAGGCACATCACCCAAGTCCGAGCAGCTCGCGCTGTGAAACGGCATGGTCCCGGTCACGTGATGGACATTCCGCATCATCGTTGATTGATCTCGCATTTGCCTTGGCCCATGCCGCGCACCCGCACGGTTCGTGGTCCCGCCATCCCATGGCACACCAATCATACCGACATCCACTTCGCTCATGGCCGTCTTCATATCAACATGTGGTAACCGCATGAATGTAGGAATACCTGCGAAACGGGGAATATCCGCACCTGATCTCGGCAGATACTTTTTGTGTTTATCTTCCATGTGCCCTCCAGACGTTTAACAAATCCTATGTCATTCAGCAGCTACAGGAAATGGTCAAAAGTTAGTCACGCTATCGTCACACTCATGCCATCTTTGTAGATCATATAAGGCATCGTTACGTATACTTAGTCACTTTCAGGAGGCATCCATGAAACGTCGATACCCTTTTCCAGACACACCCGGCCTAGAACCAACGCTTAGTGAACTGTTGAACGATCCTGTAATGCACACGTTGTTGGCTTATGATGGCCTTACGGTTGCAGATGTTCGTGGCGTCATAGCAAAGTGGCACCAATCATATCAAAGCCCTAGGCTCAACGCTGTTTTAACAGCCTAATCATCATATCCAGATTTTAATTTTTGATCATGGCAGGCGGTTGCAGGACGGAAATCTGGTCACCACACTATAGGAGGATTGACTATAGGTTTATGAGGAGAACCGACCCATGGCCAGTGATAGCCTACATGCACCACCCGAACGATTAAGCAAAGACACACTCCATATGCACCATGCCATCGTCTCATTGATGGAAGAGATGGAAGCCGTTGATTGGTATCGGCAGCGCGCAGATGATTGCGATGACGAAGAACTAAAGGAAATCCTGCTTCACAATATGCGCGAAGAAATGCAACATGCGTGCATGGTCCTTGAATGGCTTTGCCGTAATAACAAAGACTTTGCCAAAGAACTTAAAGAGAACTTATTCAAAGAGGGCCCAATTTCTGGGCATCACGGCTAAGGCCTCTAAGCCAGAGTATTGTCCCTTATGGATTAAGCGTTATCGTCCCATTGATTGCTGGCGATAGAATTTCTGCTCGAGCCCCATTGAGCGTGATCATCTCAACGCTTTCAATCTCACTGACCTGGCCTAGGCCAAAGTGCACGTCTGGCGTCGGTTCGGTCATGAGACCGGTTGAAGCGATAACTTGGCGGCTAAGAGTTTTACCGCCTTTGAGCGTTACCCTCACTGTTGCACCTAACGTATCAACACGATCAGGGACTTTAACAGTAAGAAAGTTCCCTTCTGAACGGTTCAAGAACACCTTAAGCGGTCCCACCATATTCAGCCATAGCACATCTGCACGGCCATCGCTGTCAAGATCAACGATCAGCGGCGATTGTCCAAAGTGTTTGTTTTCCAACCCTAATCCTTGCACTCGATAAAACGCTTCGCCTTCAGGCGCATTGATTTGCAAAAGCGCCTTGCCTGGAAGAGGTCCCTATTTGTATAGAGGCCGTTTGACATAATTCTGCGCGACAAGAAGGTCGACTTCACCATCTAGGTTGAGGTCTTCAAACTGAGCACCCCAGGCAAATCCATACCCATAAAGGTTTTGATCTTCGGTTAGGTTCGAGAACTTCATCCCACCTTCGTTCCGCATCAAAATCCATCGGGTTTCATGCCTTTGATTATCCTGAATATCACCGGTCGTTAGAAAATCAGGGATGGATGTACCCGCGTTAGAAACAAAGATATCCTGATCACCATCTTGACCGTAATCACCGATCGCGAGCCCCATCCAAAACCCATAACCTGTATTCGTTACGACCGATTTAAAAGTCGCATCAGCTGTCCGCTCAAAAATCTCAACTTCACCAGTATTCTGCGCCAGGACAATATCCTGATCACCGTCATTATCCAGATCTACAAAAGTCGTATGGAATGTATTCTGTTTGGAGGCCGTCCCCGTTTCCTGCGTGGCATCTCAGAAAGTGAGATCTCCATTATTTATCAGCAATACATTTAGTTTCATATGATCAACATCATTGAAGGTCCCACTCTTAAATGCACCGAATGATACGAAGACCGAAATATAAAGATCACCGTGCCCATCGCCATTCACGTCAGAAATTGCGACGCTTAATGGTATCGCATCCATACCGAGCGTGACTGGCACATCACGTGCTTCAAATTTTGCACCATCATTTATATAAAGTGTCAGACCGTCCTCACGGGCGACAACCAGGTCAACGTCACCGTCACCATCCAGATCACTCGACGCTGCGCCATGAGTTGCTGAAGCCGGATTTGAAAGCCCTCTAGCCCCCATCACATCAACAAGGGCATCGTCTTTAGAGCCAAGCAGCATATCTGCCTGTCCACGACCACCGCCAACAAAGACTTCCAAACTTCCATTCCCGTCCACATCAATGACAGCTGCGCCTGTAAAAGGATGACTGGACTCAGCCCACTCATGGGTAAATGAAGTTGAAATTTCCTTAAACGACTGTACTGCGGGCGGCGTGCTCGTAATATGATCTCGCTCGAACGTTGGAACGCAGGCGCTCAACAATACAGCAACAGCAAAAATAACAATTGATGTGCGCACAAGCTTTCCTCGCAAAATGTTTATATGAGCAATGAGTGAAGCTTATAGCGATCATTGCCCCTCACGGGACAATAAAACTCTCGTGAGGTGAGATTTTGCCAAAAAAAACCCCCGAAGAAGTTCTTCGGGGGCGAGTTTAAACAGGGAGGCTTCGCGTCTGGGAGACGCGAGGGGCCAAAAAAATTGGTCCCTCTATTTCGGACATGTGTCCCGAAAATTCTTAAAGATCACATTGGATTCAGCGTTTTAAGCGCGAACACCAGACCATAAAAACTTTATTCATGCTGCAACGCAACATCGAATACTCATTATATATAGATTGATGTCTGTTTTGGACCAGAGCCAAACAGGAAAAGCAGGCATGCGCTGAATGCATGGCTTGACGGAAAAGCGCTAACGCTTGATGGGAGCCAGTTTTTCGAGGATGAAGTCACGAAACGCCACGATACGGGCTGTATCCCTCAATTCTTCTGGGTACACAAAGAACATATCCAGTTCTGGCCCACGCAATTCTGGCAGGACTTCGACCAAACTACCAAGTTCACGGCCCATGTATTCAGGGAGCGCGCCAACGCCCAGTCCGCTTTGCACTGCACGCAAAATTCCATAAATCGAATTCACGCGTAGAATTGGGTCCCGGCGACCGCCTTTTGCCCCTTCATCCAACAGCCAATTTAAATTAGCCGCAGGAGGGCGTGCATCATCGCCGTAGACAACAATTTGGTGCTTATCCAGGTCCTTTGGTGACTTGGGCATACCATGTTGTTGCAGATACTCTGATGCCGCATAAACCCGGTAACGTAATTTCATTAAATGACGCTGAACAAGATCTGGTTGAGTTGGCGGTGTCATCCGAATTGCTACGTCAGCTTCCCGCATCGACAAATCAACTTCGGTATCTGCAAGAACCAACGAGACGTCGATATCAGGATATCTGTTCACAAACTCTTTCATACGTGATGCCAGGAACACCGAACCAAATGCAACGGTACTTGATACTTTGAGCGGACCTTGAGGGCGTTCTTTGTTTTCTGCTAATTGAGTTTGAACCTTGGCAAGTTGCGCAAAGACATTATGCGCAGTCTCATAAAGGGTCTCACCTTGCTCTGTCAGAATTAAGCCGCGTGCATGACGATGGAAGAGCGGTGTACCCAAGCTTTGTTCAAGTGCGCTCACTTGCCGACTAACAGCGGATTGGCTGAGATTTAGCGTATCACCTGCATGGGTAAAACTCCCTGCGTCGGCAACGGCATGGAAAACGCGCAACTTGTCCCAATCAATCGGCACCAAATCCCCCTAACGCGCCACCAATTTATTCGGCAGCGGCTGCACTTTCGTCTTCAACGTCTGCCAAGAAGCGCTCTGCCTCAAGCGCTGCCATACATCCCGTACCTGCAGCGGTTACAGCTTGTCGATAAATTCGATCTTGAACATCACCAGCAGCAAACACACCCGCAACACTGGTTTGCGTAGTTCCAGGCACTGTCTTGATATAATTGTCTTTAAACATATCAAGCTGGCCCGCAAATAACGTTGTGTTCGGATCATGACCAATCGCGATAAAGACACCGTCGACGGCCAGATCTTTAATTTCGCCTGTTTGAGAATGCTTGAGCCGCGCCGTTGTGACCCCAGGTGGGTTCTGGTCACCTAAGACTTCATCCAGAGTATGATCCCAGACCATCTCAATTTTCTCATTTTTGAAAAGTCGCTCTTGCATGATCTTTTCGGCGCGCAATTCATCGCGGCGATGTACGAGATAGACCTTTGACGCAAAGTTTGTCAGATATAATGCTTCTTCAACGGCCGTGTTACCGCCACCAATGACAGCAACATCCTTGCCACGATAGAAGAACCCGTCACAGGTTGCGCACGCAGACACACCAAAGCCCATGAAGGCCTGTTCGCTCTCTAGACCTAACCAACGAGCACTCGCGCCTGTGGCGATCACAAGAGTGTCTCCTGTGTAAGTCTTTCCGCTATCACCGACGGCGACAAAAGGTCGTTTACTCAGATCAACACTGATAATTGTATCTTCAATCATCTTCGTACCGACGTGAAGCGCCTGAGCGTACATTTGCTCCATCAACCAAGGGCCCTGGATCACTTCAGCAAATCCTGGGTAATTCTCAACATCTGTCGTGATCGTCAATTGACCACCCGGCTGAATACCACGAACAAGCATGGGTTCAAGATTAGCCCGTGCCGCGTAGATGGCAGCCGTATATCCCGCCGCTCCGGACCCAATGATCAAAACCTTACTATGACGCACTTCAGACATAACAAACTCCTAGAATAACCAAACAAGTCCTTCATTGAACGGCTCAGTACAAGGTTCCTAAATAATCCTATCCCTTGCCAGACGCAACGAGAGGATGACACGCAAGGCGAGCGACTCGACAAAGATTAAAAGACGCAACTATATTGCGCAATTATATTGCGTAAAAGTAGCAAAAGGTGTTACGGAATGCATCAATCAAAAGGATATATTTGTGCAAAAAGTAAAGCTAGACGCAATTGATCGCCGGATTCTCCGTGACCTTCAAGAAGACGGGCGTATCACTAACGTAGATTTAGCTGCCCGCGCAGGTATTTCTGCACCACCATGCTTGCGCCGCGTGCGCGCACTTGAAGATGCAGGCTTCATTCATGGATATCATGCCGAGATCGATGGCGCCTCTATGGGCTTCAAAGAAATGTTCTTTGCGCTGGTCGGGCTCGATAGCCAATCTCAAGACGTACTGAGCGCTTTTGAGACCGCTATGGCCGCATGGCCGGAAGTTCGTGAATGCCACATGATCCGAGGCGGCGGTGATTTTCTTGTTAAACTCGTCGCCCGCGACAAAGAACATCGTGATCGCCTCACGATGGGCATCACGTCAGCAGATCACGTCACAACAGTGACGACGCTTGAGACAATTCGTACATCCAAAAATCAGCCCGGCGTTCCCATCGATATGGATGGTGACGACTTAAGTGAATAAAAGGCTTTGGCTTAAACCCAGCTGACTTCGCAAATCTCGTAGGATTTTCCGCCACCTGGCGTCGCCACTTCGACGACATCACCAATAGTCTTACCAATAAGGGCTCGTGAAAGCGGCGAGGTCACCGAAATTTTGCCCTCGTCCAAATTAGCTTCCAAAGCACCGACGATACGATACGTCGTTTCTTCGTCCGTATCAGCATCAGCGACAAGTACAGAAGCGCCAAAGCGCACCGTATCACCAGACATTTCCGATGTATCAATCGCTTCTGCGCGACTTGTCACATCTTCTAGCTGCGTAATGCGACCTTCAATGAAGCCCTGCTTTTCGCGTGCTGCATGATATTCAGCATTTTCCGAAAGATCCCCATGCTCACGAGCTTCGGCAATAGCTTTAATCACCGCCGGGCGTTCTTCGGATTTCAATCGCCGCAATTCTATTTCGAGGACTTTCAAGCCCTCAGGCGTCATCGGCACACGTTCCATTGATTCCTGGCCGTTAACCGGCCCTCCTAATAAAATCCCCGACTGCAAACAATTGCACTGGTCACCTGAAGGCGATTACATGTCCGCAGTCATCTCAGGGAAAAACTAATACAGAGGATCAAAATAAGCCTGCAGCGGCGCGACTTCAAGCCCGCTTGCACCACCAACATCTTTAATCACAGCAATGGCATTTGCCGCAGCACGTGCCGCCGTCATCGTTGTGTAGTGTGGGACATGGTGGATCAACGCAGTTCGGCGGATTGAATAGCTGTCTGCAATAGACTGCGCGCCCTCTGTTGTGTTGATCACAAGCTGCACATCACCGTTCGTCAGAGCATCAACACAGTGAGGACGCCCCTCCATAACTTTGTTGACCATTTTAGCTGCAACACCATTTTCTTCTAAGAAACGTTGTGTGCCACCGGTCGCTAAAATCGTAAATCCAACATCACTCAGAATCTGGCAAATCTCTAGTGCCTTGTCTTTGTCATGGTCTCGGACCGATATAAATACGCCACCTGAAATCGGTAACGACATGCCAGCCCCAAGCTGTGACTTTGCAAAGGCACGTTCAAAATCTTTATCGATGCCCATCACTTCGCCCGTCGATTTCATCTCTGGACCGAGCAATGTATCAACACCCGGGAAGCGTGAGAATGGGAACACCGCTTCTTTAACGGCGACGTGGTTCATCGAGCCCAACTTCGGCATGGTAAATGAATATAGTTTTTCACCGACCATCAGGCGCGCTGCAATTTTCGCAATCGGCACGCCGGTTGCCTTGGCAACAAACGGCACTGTCCGGGATGCCCGCGGGTTCACTTCGAGGATATAGATATCGCTACCCTTAACGGCGAACTGGACATTCATCAAACCGACAACGCCCAAAGCCTTAGCCAAAGCAATCGCCTGTTTTTCCAGCTCATCAATAATATCCGCTGAGAGCGAGAACGGCGGCAGCGAACAGGCGCTATCGCCGGAATGAATACCTGCTTCTTCAATGTGTTGCATGATTCCAGCAACGTAGACGTCTTCGCCATCACACAGCGCATCAACATCAACTTCGATGGCATCTTGCAAATAACTATCAAGCAGCAATGGTGCTTTTGCCAGATTGTCCAAAATCTGGCGCCCGCTCATATCCGATCTCAACATGTTGAAATACGCGCCCATCGTGTCCCGTGAGAACACAATCTGCATGCCGCGCCCACCAAGAACGTATGAAGGACGGACAACGAGTGGATAGCCAATTTCCTCAGCCAGCTTATAGGTGTCTTCTTCGCTGGTTGCGATCGCATTTGGTGGCTGGAGCAATCCCACGTCATTCAACAATGCCTGAAAACGTTCGCGGTCTTCAGCCAAATCAATGGCATCAGGCGACGTCCCTAATATCGGGATGCCAGCTTCCTCAAGAGCGGCCGCAATCTTTAGCGGCGTCTGTCCGCCCAACTGCACAATCACACCTTTGAGCGTGCCAGCAGATTGCTCAACACGAAGCACTTCAATCACATCTTCGGATGTCAGCGGCTCAAAGAATAGCCGATCAGATGTATCGTAATCCGTAGACACTGTTTCCGGGTTACAGTTGATCATGATGGCTTCGAGACCTGCTTCTTTTATCGCATAAGCTGCGTGCACACAGCAGTAATCAAACTCAATACCTTGACCTATTCGGTTAGGTCCACCGCCTAGAATGGCGACTTTTTGGCGGTCAGTCGGTGCAGATTCGCATTCTGGTGCGTTAAATCCGTCACCCTCATAACAACCATACATATATGATGTTTGCGACGCGAACTCGCCTGCGCACGTATCAACACGCTTATAAACGGGCAACACACCAAGTTTGAGGCGTTGCTCAGCAAGGTCACCTGCATCAGTACCGGACAACTCAGCCAGGCGCGCATCAGAGAAACCAAGCTTTTTAAGCTCTAGCAAGCCCGCCGCATCAGCAGGCAAACCTTCAGCGCGGACAACTTCTTCTACATCCACGATCCGTTTGATCCGCTCAAGGAACCACATATCAAATTTACTGGCAGCCTGAATTTCTTTGAGCGTGAGGCCAAAGCGCATGCCCTGAGCCGCATATAAAATCCGGTCCGGCCGTGCTTCGTTGAGCACCGCTTTGACAACATCTTTATCGAATGTGCCGTCAGATTTCTCAGCCCCTTCGATCTCGATTTCATTAAATCCCGTCAGTCCCGTTTCCATGGAACGAAGGCCTTTCTGCACGCTCTCTTCGAACGTGCGCCCCATGGCCATGGCTTCGCCAACCGACTTCATCGACGTGGTCAGCAATGCATCGGTGCCTGGGAATTTCTCAAACGTGAAGCGTGGAATTTTTGTCACAACATAATCAATCGTTGGCTCAAACGACGCTGGCGTGACACCCGTAATATCGTTCTGTAGCTCATCAAGCGTGTAGCCACATGCGAGCTTTGCCGCGATCTTGGCAATCGGGAAACCCGTTGCTTTCGATGCCAGCGCTGACGAACGAGACACACGTGGGTTCATCTCAATAACCACAAGGCGACCGTCTTCAGGGTTCACCGCGAACTGCACGTTTGAGCCGCCCGTATCGACACCGATCTCGCGGAGCACTGCAATCGAGGCGTCGCGCATGATCTGATATTCTTTGTCGGTCAGCGTGAGTGCAGGCGCAACAGTGATACTATCACCCGTATGCACACCCATCGGATCGACGTTCTCAATCGAGCAAATAATGATGCAGTTATCAGCGTTATCGCGCACAACTTCCATCTCAAATTCTTTCCAGCCGAGAACGCTCTCTTCAATCAACACCTGATTGATTGGTGATGCTTCAACCCCAGACGTGATGATCTTCTCGTACTCGTCAGTCGTGTAGGCAATGCCGCCACCGGTGCCCCCCAGCGTGAACGCCGGACGAATAACCGCGGGCAAGCCAACAATCTTAAGCGCATCCATCGCTTTTTGCTTCGAGCTCGCCGACAGCACCGTCATCTCTTTGACTCTGCCATCTTGATCAGGAATTTCGAACTTTTCGTATTCGCCCGTGAATACTCTGGAGATCGGCGTCGCCAAGCCAATTTTCTCCATCGCATCTTTGAACAATTGACGATCTTCGGCCTTGGCAATCGCTTCAGCGTTCGCGCCAATCAGCTCAACATTATATTTCTCAAGCGTACCGCGCTCGGCCAACGCCATGCCCGCGTTCAAACCCGTCTGGCCACCCATGGTTGGCAGCACCGCATCGGGGCGCTCTTTCTCAATGATCTTTTCAAGAACTTCAGGCGTAATCGGCTCAACATACGTTGCGTCCGCCATCGATGGATCGGTCATGATCGTCGCTGGGTTTGAGTTCACCAGGATGACCCGGTAGCCCTCTTCACGGAGCGCCTTACACGCTTGAGCGCCAGAATAATCAAACTCGCAAGCCTGACCAATAACAATCGGCCCTGCCCCAATAATCATGATCGATTTTATGTCAGTTCTTTTTGGCATTTAGGATTTCACCTCATCCATCAGTTTGGTGAAGCGTTCGAACAGGTAATGGCTGTCTGTTGGGCCGGGTGAGGCTTCGGGATGGTACTGCACCGAGAACACCGGATGGCCTTCGAGGTAGATGCCTTCGTTGGAGCCGTCAAACAACGACACATGACTTTCGACAACACCGTCTGGTAGAGATTTCGCATCCACCGCAAAACCATGGTTCTGGCTGGTGATTTCGACACGGCCCGTAACCAAGTCTTTGACCGGCTGGTTGCCGCCACGGTGGCCCTGATGCATTTTCGCCGTTTCACACCCAAGGGCGCGCGCCAGCAACTGGTGGCCAAGACAAATACCAAAGATCGGCTTACCGGTTTTCAGCAATGCCTGAAGCACAGGCACTGCATAGACGCCCGTTGCCGCTGGATCGCCAGGACCGTTCGACAAAAAGATGCCGTCTGGATTGTGTTTCAAGACGTCTTCGGCACTAGTATCCGCCGGCACGACGGTCATATTGCAGCCCGCAGCCGCTAAACAGCGCAGAATATTCCGTTTGATCCCGTAATCGAAGGCAACAACATTGTATTTCGGCGCTTCAAGCTTGGAGAAACCTTCACCAAGGGTCCATGTGCTCTCATCCCAGCCGTAGCTTTGCTTACACGTCACCTCAATCGCGAGGTCCATGCCTTCAAGGCCAGGCCATGAATTGGCTTGTTCAATTAGCGCAGGGATATCGAATTTTCCATCAGGCGCGTGGCAAACTACGCCGTTTGGCGCGCCGTTGTCTCGGATCAGACGCGTGAGACGCCGCGTATCAACGCCAGTAACCCCCACTAGATTATGAGAAATTAGCCAGTCATTGAAGTGCTCAGTCGCACGCCAACTTACCGGATCTGTAATTTCTGCGCGCAAGATACAGCCGCGCGCTGCGGGTGTGATGGTTTCAATATCTTCGATATTGGTGCCTACGTTGCCGACATGCGGGAACGTGAAGGTAATGATCTGCCCGGCATAACTCGGGTCTGTCATAATCTCCTGGTATCCAGTGATCGACGTATTGAAGCACACTTCACCTACGGAAGCGCCAGTAGCGCCCACCCCATGGCCCCATATACATGAGCCGTCACCCAGAACAATGACAGCCGTAGCGCCAATGGGTGCTTGTGATGTTTCGCCTGAAGCGCGCGAAGAATCCTCCCCCTTGCGGACGGGAGTGGGAATTTCTATTTGTTGTGTCACTATGATTGCCAGCCGGGTCGGTTTCGACTGCGAGAGTTGATACGCAAACCACGTGGTTACGTCAAGCATTCGTAAATATTATTTTTATTGTTTAAAAACAATAAGTTACAAATCACAATCCAGTTGTCAGGGCTGCGTTGATAGTTTAACGTCCGGCCCATCGAATCAAACAGGGGAAGATTCCATGCTCAGACAGCAATTGAATGACATGCTCAAAGACGCAATGCGTGCAAAAGAAGAGCGCAAAGTCTCAACAATTCGTTTGATCAATGCTGCCCTGAAAGACCGCGATATTCAGGCACGCTCTAAAGGTAATAGCGACGGCATTGGTGAAGATGAGATCCTCGGATTGTTACAATCCATGGTCAAGCAACGCCGTGACAGCATTGAAGCCTATACAAAAGGCGCGCGTCCGGACTTGGCACAGCAAGAAGCCGAAGAGATCGCATATATTGAGCATTTCTTGCCAAAACAGCTTTCTGATGACGAAACAGACGCCGCAATCACGGCTGCGATATCTAAATGCGGCGCAGATTGTATCAAAGATATGGGCAAAGTGATGTCTGCGCTGAAGGCTAATTATGCAGGACGCATGGATTTCTCTAAGGTTTCAGGCAAAGTTAAGGCGCAACTCGGCGCCTGCTAATCCGTCTCCCTGTGGATAATCTCTTAATAACCGGGATAACTTAGCCACCAGCGCGCTTTCATGCAGCGCTGCATGGGCGTATTCTCAGTGGCTGGCATCCGGAGCGTCCATGAATTTTACACCTGAATTTCTTGATGAGATCAGAAGACGTATATCAATCGTTGATGTCGTCGGCCGCACTGTGCGCCTTAAGGAACGTGCACGGGGTGATTTCTGGGGCCTTTCCCCGTTTACCAATGAGAAGTCACCATCGTTCCACGTGATGGAAGACAAGGGCTTCTATAAGTGTTTCTCCACACAGAACTCTGGCGACGTGTTCACCTTCTTAATTGAAGTTGAGGGCATGTCCTTCCCGGAAGCCGTCGAAAAGCTCGCCAGCGAAGCCGGTCTCGAGATACCACGCGACAGCCCTGAAGAACGCGAAAAGCATCAAAAACGTAAAGGCATTACCGAGGTCAATGAGCTGGCGTGCGCGTTTTACGAAAAGATGCTGCAGATGCCCGAAGGAAAGGGCGCGCTGGAATATCTCAAGAATCGCGGTCTGAATGACCAAATGATCCGTCATTGGCGTCTGGGCTTTGCACCTGACGGACGGGGCGCCCTAAAGGCGGCCTTATCGCGCGAAGATGTCCCAGAAGAGATGATGCTAGAGGCCGGCTTACTCCGCGTCCCAAAAAGCGGCAGCCCATACGACTGGTTCCGCGGACGCGTGATGTTTCCGATCCAGGATCGTCGTGGCCAGGTAATTGCGTTTGGCGGACGTATCTTGGGCGACGGCGAACCTAAATACTTAAACAGTCCAGAAACACCCGTATTTCAAAAACGCTATTCATTATATGGATTACACCACGCCTCCGGACCTGCGCGGAAAGCTGGCCGTATGATCGTCTGTGAAGGATATATGGATGTTATCGGCCTGGCACGAGCCGGGATCGATAATGCTGTCGCACCGCTTGGCACCGCATTGACGGATGAGCAATTAAAAGACTTATGGCGGATCGTCCGTGAACCCGTTCTCTGCTTTGATGGGGATACTGCGGGTCAGCGCGCTGCCCATCGCACGGCAGAACGCGCCCTTCCGGTGATGAAGGCCGGCCAAACGCTCAGGTTCGCTGTCCTGCCAAAAGGGGAAGACCCTGACAGCCTTGTGCAATCACAAGGACGCCAAGCCTTTGATGACTTGGTCACACAGGCACTTCCATTGTCAGAAGTCATTTGGCGCGAGATCAGTGGCGGACAATTGCCTCAGAGCCCTGAAGATCGTGCCGACGTGCAGCAAAAATTAGACACACGTGCACGCGATATCTCAGACCCTACGTTCAGGCGTCATTTTTCAGATTTTTTCTCGCGCAAACTTTGGGGTGAACGCGGGGCACAACCGCAATCATATAGCCCGGAAAAGTCTTACAAATCCAAGCGCGGATATAATACTGGCAAGACCGAGGGCGCGGTGATCACCGATGCGCGCGCAGAAACATCAGGAATCCCGTCCCCAGATACGCTGCGAGAACGTATCTTGTTGGCCACCTTAATCAACTATCCTGAGGTGTTTGACGAGATAGAAGAAAGCCTTGGTATGGTTGAGTTTTCTGCGCCTGACCTTGACAAATTGAGGCAGCAGGTCTTAAACACCCTCGCTGCTCATGAAAGCCTTGACACTGCACGTCTCTGCGACCACCTCTCAGAGGTAGGGTTTGCACCGATGTTAAAGGTGCTATTGAGTAAGAACGTCTATATGCACGGTCGGTTCGCAAGACCTGATGGAGACGTGAAAAAAGCGCTGGAAGGATGGGTTGATACCTACCAGCAGTTGACGGCAAAAGCTAACGAGACCGAAATTAAACAGGTCGAAGCGGCTTTGGGGGAAGATACATCGGAAATGACCTTTGGACGCATGAAGGCGTTGAAGGTCACTTAATTTTTTGGGGTGCCGACCTAATTTGGGTATCGGACGTTTAGGGGTTTTGAATATTGGCCAAAGCACAAGCGAGCGAAACGCGGGAAAGCCGCGAAGAGAGCACCGATAGCCCTCTTCTTGATACGATGGGTGCTGCCGTCAAAAAGATGGTCGCTAAAGGAAAGGAACGCGGTTACGTCACATATGACGAACTGAACGCTGCCTTGCCTCCGGAAGAAGTAAGTTCCGAACAGATTGAAGACACAATGGCGATGCTCTCAGAAATGGGCATCAACGTTGTTGAAAACGAAGAACAAGAAGAAGCTGCCAACGATACGCCCGCCAACGACGAAGAAGAGCCGCGCGAAAAATCCGCTGCAGGTAATGTCGACGAGAGCGATCTTGGCCGTACAGATGATCCGGTACGTATGTATTTGCGTGAAATGGGCTCGGTTGAGTTGCTGTCACGTGAAGGCGAAATCGCGATTGCCAAGCGGATCGAAGCCGGTCGGGATATGCTGATCGGTGGCATTTGTGAAAGCCCGCTCACTATTCAAGCTATCGTACGTTGGCATGACGCGTTGATCGCCGAAGAGATTCTATTGCGCGAGATCGTCGATCTCGACGCAACACTCGGTGGCGGCCCAGGCCAGCCTCCAAAGCCCGGCGAAGAAGAAAACTCAGACGACGATAACACTGAAAACAAATATGGCACCGCAACTCCAGCCACGGCAAAGCCTGCAGAAGCGAAGCCTGCTGAAGAGGCTAAAAAGCCCACGTCTGACGATGATAAAAAAGACGGCGAAAACGGCGAAGAATCTAAAACTGACGATGACGACGATGAGGATGATGACGAACAGAACAACCTCTCGCTAGCTGCTCTTGAAGAGAAGCTAAAGCCAGAAGTCATTGAAACGTTTGAAGAGATTGCCAAGACATACAAAAAGTTTCAGCGCCTGCAGGCTATTCGTATGGAAGCTATGCAAGGTATCGGTGAATTCAAATCTTCACAAGAAAAGCGCTACGCAAAATTACGTCAGGATCTGATTGAACTGATGGAAGGCGTGCACCTTAACAATGACCGCATTGAAGCGCTTGTTGACCAGTTATACGGCCTGAACATGCGTCTCGTGCGCTTGGAAGGTAAGCTTCTTCGCCTGGCGACAACATCACGTATCCGCCGCGAAGACTTCCTTGAAAATTACCGTGGTTCCGAGCTTGATCCCTACTGGATCAAGACCTGCACAAAAATGCCAACCAAGAACTGGCAGCGCTTTGCAGAACGCTACAAAGACGAAGTGAAATCGATCCGCGAAGAAGTTTCAAATGTTTCTGGCGCCGTTGGCCTGCCAATTGGCGAATTCCGTCGCATTGTTGGCATCGTTCAAAAGGGTGAGCGCGAAGCCGCAAAAGCAAAGAAAGAAATGATCGAGGCAAACCTTCGTCTCGTGATCTCGATTGCAAAAAAATATACCAACCGTGGCTTGCAGTTCCTTGATCTGATTCAAGAAGGTAACATCGGTTTGATGAAAGCCGTTGATAAGTTTGAATATCGCCGGGGTTACAAGTTCTCAACTTATGCAACGTGGTGGATCAGACAGGCGATCACGCGGTCAATTGCTGACCAGGCGCGTACGATCCGTATTCCTGTGCATATGATTGAGACCATCAACAAACTGGTCCGTACATCACGTCAGATGCTGCACGAAATTGGTCGCGAGCCAACGCCTGAAGAATTGGCCAAGAAGCTTTCCATGCCACTTGAGAAAGTCCGCAAGGTCCTCAAGATTGCAAAAGAACCTATCTCACTCGAAACCCCAATTGGCGATGAAGAAGATAGCCACCTGGGCGATTTCATTGAAGACAAGCTTGCTGTACAACCTTTGGATGCCGCAATTCAGGCGAATTTGCGTGAAACCACGACACGTGTACTCGCCTCACTGACGCCACGTGAAGAGCGCGTCCTTCGGATGCGTTTTGGTATCGGCATGAACACGGATCATACGTTGGAAGAAGTTGGCCAGCAATTCTCAGTGACACGTGAACGTATTCGTCAGATCGAAGCTAAAGCACTGCGGAAGCTGAAACATCCATCACGCTCACGTAAACTCAGAAGCTTCCTCGATTATTGATTATACATGTGCCAAGTATCAACTTTTCGGGTTGTTACCTCCGGCGCAAAAGGTGTAATCACTACGGGCGGTTTTCAACAAACCGCTCTTCGGTGGGCCTGTAGCTCAACTGGTTAGAGCCGACGGCTCATAACCGTCTGGTTGCAGGTTCGAGTCCTGCCGGGCCCACCAATCTTTCTGATACGAACCTACAGCCAGACTAAAACCGCCCCGAAAGCCCGCGGCTCTGGGGGCTTTGGTGTGCTCGTCAATTGGTGGAGACGATAGTAAAGAGGTAAAACTGCCTGAGACACCCAAAAATGGTATTGTCACGTTAATAGCCGCGTTGATTTTTGTAATAGGCTAACAATTTGTAATAGGCTAACAAAATGAAACCTACCTCATAAAGCCGTCATCAGTTCGCTCCAATTATTATCAGCACGCGCTCTGGTTATATTTTCGGTCCACGTTGAGTTGCCGAAACGAAGAAAACCTGCTCGAAGAGCGGGGCTGCAGGATAATAACAGGCGATTATTATCGCCTTGTTTTGGTTCTGGATCGTTAACATGGCAATACGGGACAACGAAATTCTGTGTATCTTTGAAGGGCGTGATGCAGCAGGCAAAGGTGGCACCATAAAGCGGTTTACTGAGCATTTAAATCCACGTGGTTCACGCGTTGCTACTTTAGAAAAGCCGACGGAGGAGGAACGCGGTCAATGGTACTTCCAGCGCTATGCCAAACAACTTCCGACTCGAGGCGAAATCGTTTTCTTTGATCGCTCTTGGTACAATCGTGCTGGGGTTGAACGCGTCATGGGGTTTTGTTCACCAGCGGAGTATATGGAATTCATGCGTCAGGTACCCGAGTTCGAACGGATGCTTGTTCATAGCGGTATTCATGTATTCAAGTTCTGGTTTTCGGTAAGCCGTGAGGAACAGTTAAGACGATTTCAATCTCGTCAGAATGATCCCCTCAAGCATTGGAAATTGAGTCCTATTGATCTTGAGTCGTTAAATCTCTGGGATGAATACTCGGAAACAAAGAAGGCAATGTTCTTCAATACACATACCGCGGATTGCCCACAGACTGTTGTACGTTCTGACGATAAGAAACGCGCACGGCTAAACTGCATGCGGCATTTTCTGTCGAGCATAGATTGCCCTGACGTTAGTTTGGACGTCCCCGTTCAGCCGGACCCATTAATCGTAGGCCCAGCTAACACTTTTTATGAAACACTTGATGATTACGATCCCAGCATGCAAGTCCGCGATTAGGTTGAAGCATAAAGCTGCCTATATTTCTGATATAAATTAGCATGCCTTATGTCTCATAAGTATGACCTGTTGAATGGGGACACTTGTCGTCTGTTCATAACAAGAACTAGACGACAAGCTATCAGTACTCCGCGGCGAGCTTTAAGGTCGCAGTATGGCCACTATTGCCTGTACCATCTTTGGCGACATCGTAATCAAGATCATGTAGATACTCAGCCGTGACCGAAAAATGATTAACGATAGCAACACTAACAGCACCGCCATAACGTAATTCAGGTAGACCCAATGCCAACGCTTCATTGGTTCCCTGCACGGTACCGGCAAAGGTTGTTTCGTGATTCATAATAGGCATTGTATAGCCGGCTTCGACGTTCCATGCCGCCGGTTGAGCACCCTGCCCGTTAAACGCCAGTTCCACCCGCCTGGAATGACTTTATCGCCATCATATAGCCAGCCCGCAATGTTACACCGGAGAATGTCAGATCACCGTGCACATCAAATCCTGGGACATACTTGCTTAAAGACGTGGTGTTATTACCAAGACCTGTCGTCATGCCATCTGAATCCGCCATGTTATTAATATAACCGACGGCGACATTATAACCAACGTCACCACTTTCCCCACCATAACCGAGTTGCGCACCAAACTGGTCGATATTGTTACCTTCTCCAGCTTTTTGGGTGTCGCCATTATAGATGTAGCCTTCGAGAGCTAGTCCTTCGTAATGGGCGCCAATTAAAACGGCCGCTTCCTTTGTTCCAACCAAGCTCTTGGTCAACAGATCTGAACTCATTGCCGTATCAAAACCGCCAAACGGCATCGCCTATTTCCCCGCTTGAAGATAGAGTGGGTGTTTCTCTGTATTACCAAGAACAGCAAAAGCCTCATCCAGGGTGATGTTCTCATTACCATCATCTTCGTAAAGCATCTACACATGTGTCGTTAAATATTCGTGCGGCTGCGTATCGATATAGAATTTGACCGTAGACAAAGTGATATCGCTTGTGTCTGCTTTTGCGAAAGATTTCGTGTTGGTCATTTCCACTTCAGCGACGCCACTGATCTTGACAGTATCAAGGAATGACGACTTTCCCACGACCTCTTCAGCTGCGCTTGCAGCTTGCTCAGCTTTGCCTTCTGTCGCTTTAAGCTGCTTGCTTAACGCATTGATCTGTTTTTGCTGATTTTCGATCAACGTCATGAGATCACTAAGTTTTGGCTCATCAGCATTAGCGGGACCTATAAGACCAAACATCAACGCCCCAACACATACCGCACTTCTTACAAATGACTTAGACAGTGTGTCCATTTGCTCTCTCCTCTTTAAATTTTAATGATTATTTTCCGCACTCTTTGCGATCACATTGCTTATGCGCAGTTAGATTTAAGTTGCATATCAACGTCCTGATTTTTTAATTCTCCGACGATAAGCAATCTTTCAACGAATGGGCCATGCCTCGGATTAGTTCGAAGTACAGTTCCGAACCGTCAGTCATGCTCGCACCCAATGGGTCAAGGACACCCGTCTTCGCTGACGTGCCCTCCATGACAGTACGAATAATCTTTGGTTCGAACTGAGGCTCAGAGAACACGCATATTGCGCCCAATTCTTTGATCTTGTTTCTGATTTCCTGAATACGACCAACACTGGGTGGCAGGTCAGGATTTATGGTGATTGATCCTGAAGCAACTATATCAAACCGGTTTTCGAAATATTGATAAGCATCGTGAAAGACGATAAATTCTTTTCCTTTTATTGGCGCAAGAGTGTTTTGCACCTCGCCGATCAATGCATCCAACTTGGCGCTTAACCGCTGTTCATTTCCCTCATATAAGGCTGCATTCTTCGGGTCATATTCGGACAATATATGAGCAACATAATGCACGATGACCTTTGCATTTTCTGGATCAAGCCAGAAATGGGGATCGACCTCTTCGTCATGGTGCTTTTCATGAGAGACATGATCGTGAGCTCCATGTTCATCCTTTTTTTCAGCAGTATTTTGCTCGTGCTTGTGTTCGTTCTCGTGCTTGTGTTCACTCTCGTGCTTGTGTTCGTTCTTATGATCGTGTTCCTCTTCGTGTGCATGCTCTTCAAAGGCACCACCTTCACGGAAGTGGTGTTTTGTCAGACCAGGCACTTCTAACAACTCTACCTGTTTCGCATTGGCACTTAGCGTGCTGAGTGGTTTTTCTAAAAACGCTTCTAGTTCATGACCAACCCAAAACACTAAGCGCGCATTGTATAAATTCTTCGCTTGCGATGGCGTGAGGCTAAAAGTATGTGGTGACGCTGCCCCTTTTACGATGAGGGTTGGGCTTCCCACACCCTCCATGACTCCGGCAACAAGCGAGTGAATGGGTTTAATGGACACGACGACGGGGGCGTCACCATGGGCCGATGCAAACGGCGCAACAAATACTAATAATGAGACGGCAAGACCTCGAATAATTTTCATTTCTTCACCTGACAGTTTTGTGATAATATAACATATTGTAATGTTATATTATCACAAATAAAAAATGACAACTGGTAAATTCAGACAATTGATTACACAACCCAATTGGCTCAACACTTGGCGTTCTATAACGATTACAGATGCCACGACGCATTGCCAGCACACGTAATTACTGATGAAATGAATATGATGAGTCGAGACCGTTAGGCCGTTATCGCCGTATATTGAGATAAAAAGGCCAGTTACTTTTCTGACTGTAAAAAATGGTAGAATAACCCATGGTAATCTCGAGCGACCTGAGCATAAATGAAACCTCCATCTATGACGAACTTGTTCGTCAAGGCTGTGCCCTGACTGCTTATGAACTCTTGGAATCCGTCAGGCCCTCTGGCATTAGGTCGCCTACGCAGGTTTATAGAGCGCTCGAACGGCTCGAAGGAAGACACCTTGTTCACCGCATCGAAAGCATCAATGCCTTCATTGCCTGCGCACATTCACATGAGAGCAACCCACACCCGAGCACCGTTGGCTTCGCTATCTGTGAGAAATGTGGAAATATCGCCGAGATCGATATGTCGAACGTCGCAAAGAAACTCGGCGGACTTGCCAGCAAGACCGATTTCAAGGTTGAATATTCACTTCTAGAGTTTCGGGGAAAATGCCGAAATTGCCAAACCAACTAACCCCCAGACGACATCAAAAATAAAATGCAGGAGACCCTCAAATGGATACGCCGGGCGCGGTAAATACCGAAGCATGGTCATAAGTACGAATGGGCTCGCAAGGAGCCGTCGTCTCCAACCACCCTCTTTCTTCGCTTGCTGGTATGAGGATGCTCATGAATGGCGGCAACGCCGTTGATGCTGCGGTCGCGATTGGTTTTGCCCTCGGTGTCGCCGAGCCACAAGGGTCAGGCATTGCATCGGACGGCTTCATTATGGTGCATATGAAAGAACCCGGCACAGTTGCTATAGCAAATGGCACTGGCTATGCCCCAATGGCTGCAACGCCTGAGCGTTTCAAAAATGGCCTTGAGACAACCGGTATCTTATCTATTTCCGTGCCAGGCCTTTGTGATGCTTTGTTATCTGCGCATGAACGTCATGGACGATTATCTCTTAAAGAATGCATAGCCCCAGCGATTGAATTGTGTCTCGAGGGCGTCCCGCAAACGCACTATCAATATAAATTAGCTCAAAGCTGTGATCAGCTTCATAAGTTTCCAGCATCCACCGACATATTTGCGCCGGGCGGGCACCCTCTTCGCCCTGGTGAGATTAGGCGAAATCCTGACTTGGCGCGAACGTACCAGTTGATCGCAGAACATGGTCGCGATGCTTTTTATAGAGGCCCAATTGCCGATGCGCTGATTAATTTTTCCAATGACGCTGGCGGTATCCTCACGAAAGAAGACCTCGGCGGTTACAACATGGTTTGGCAAGATCCAATATCAACCACATATCGCGGACGCACTGTTTATGAAGCGCCACCGAACTCATCCGGCCATGCGTTGTTACAAAGCCTAAACCTGATAGAGCATTTCGACATGACAACACTGGGCTTGAATACCGCTGAAGGTATTCATGTCATGGTCGAAGCCAAGAAGTTGGCGTTTGCAGACCGGGAATCTTTTCTTGCAGATCCTGATTTTGTCGACGTGCCGATCGAGGGTTTAATCTCAAAGGAATATGCTGCAGATCGTGTTCGCCTGATCGATATTGAACGTGCGGCAAATAAGGTTTCCGCCGGTGATCCTTGGGCATACCAAGATCGACCCGCCGATCCCAAAAGCCCATTCAAACGTACTGACCCAAAGTCACGAGAGCGCCATTCGGAGACAACGCACTATTGTGTTATCGACCGTTGGGGGAATGCCGTTGATGGACTGCAAAGTTTGTCCTCAAACTTTGGCTCACAAGTCGTTTGCCCCGGCACAGGCATGTTGCTGAACAACCGTATGAACTATTGGCATCTAGATGCGGATCATGTCGATTGCCTGCAACCTGGGAAACGTGTCCGCCATACAATGAACCCGGTCATAGTTTTCAATGCACCACCAGAAGATGGGGGATTTCTTGATATGTGTTGCGGCACGCCTGGCGCAGACACTCAAGTACAGTCCAATATGCAGCTTATTTCTACTATTTATGATCATAACTATACAGTGACCGAGGCCATTCACGCGCCCCGATGGACACACTCACAAGAACGAACAGATTCCATGTATCCTCATAACAATAAGAACGACCTAATCGTTGCATCTCGCATCGATAGCGGTGTCGTTGATGAGTTGGCACGTCTTTGGGCATCCCGCACGCGGTGTTGGCCCGTGGGCCGGCAAAGGAAGCGTTGGTGCAATTCGTGTTAATACGTCGGGCAGCCTTTCTGCTGCATCAGATCCACGCCGTGACGGACAAGCTTTGGTTTACTAACCAAAGAAATAACTGCGACGTTGGTATGGTTATTCTGCACCAAGATGTGAGATAACGTCATACTGCAAGACAGAATGGGAATGATATAGTTTCTTTAAAAGACAATGGAGAATAATTTGTCTGATACGCCAAATATCGCGCTCGAACACGTTGATGAAATTAACAAAAAGATGTTAATTCAAGCCGAACCAAGCACCCACGCACCGCGTATCGTGTTGTTATATGGGTCTTTGCGGAAAATATCCTTTAGTCGGCTCATGACAGAAGAGGCTTCGCGTGTCTTAGAGTTGCTTGGTGCGGAAACCCGTACCTTTAACCCGTCTGGATTGCCGTTACCAGACGATACCGATGACACACATCCAAAAGTATTAGAACTCCGTGAACTGGTGGCATGGAGTGAGGGCATGGTCTGGTGTTCCCCAGAACGGCATGGCTCAATGACCGGCATTATGAAGGCACAGATAGATTGGGTTCCTCTGTCAATCGGCGCTGTTCGACCGACGCAAGGCAAGACCCTCGCCGTGATGCAAGTTTGCGGCGGTTCGCAAAGTTTTAATGCTGTGAACCAGTTACGTATTCTTGGTCGCTGGATGCGCCTTTTAACAATCCCAAACCAGTCTTCCACACCAAAAGCATTTTTAGAATTTGATGATAATGGGTGCATGAAACCCTCGCCCTATTACGATCGGATGGTCGATGTTATGGAGGAACTTGTAAAATTTACCCTGCTTACTCGTGATCAAATGCCGTATCTTGTCGATCGTTACAGTGAACGAAAAGAATCTGCCGAAGAGCTTTCTATACGTGTGAACAAAAAGGGCTGACGATGACAAACACCAAAACCTCGCCCTTTAATCTTGATGAGCTCGTTGAGACCATAAAAGTCGCTAGACGTGAAGAAGATCCAGTGACGCGCATCAAATTTATTATGGATGAAGCATTCAAAGAGCCTGCGGCCATACTTGCTGGCATGCCATCGTTTGAGAAAGATGAAACAACTTTATTTGAAGACGACAGAATTTCAATTTGGAACTGTCGATTTAATCCCGGAACGCCCATACCGCCGCATGACCATCAAATGTCAGCGATCATTGGTATCTATGCCGGGATAGAAAGAAACTGTTTCTATAAACTTCAAACCCCAGACAAGCTTTCTTCAAGTGGGCATACGGATATGGAACCCAGGCGGGTTTTAAAAATCGCACCAACAGCTATTCATTCTGTAGAATGTATCAGTGAAGAACCCAGTTGTGGCATTCATGTCTATTTTGGTCCGCTAACGAAAATTGACCGGTCGCTTTTTGATCTAAAAACTGAAACCAGAATGAAATTCACTGACGAGGCGTTTGAACGGCTTACCACGTCATCTGACTAAGCCTCATAAAGTCTTATAGGAAACGCGATGAATAAAAGAAAACTTGGAAACAGTGGCGCTCAGGTTTCAGCAATTGTGTCGGTGCCTTGTCGTTCTCTGATTTTTATGGCCCTACCGATACAGAGAAATCTCATGCTATTTTAGCGACTGCGCTCGACCTTGGCATCGATCATATTGATACATCGAACGTATATGGTCTCGGCGCTTCTGAAGAGCGCATCGGATCCTTCTTAGCCAAGCAAGGACAGCAAAAAAACACGCTGTTCAAGATCGCATCAAAAGCAGGCATTGCCCGTGATGAAACGGGAAAGCGCGGTTTCAACAACAGCCCTGAGCATCTTGCTGGAGAACTAGATAAATCCCTCATGCGTCTGGGCGTCGAGGTCATTGATCTCTATTACATCCATCGCAGAGACCCATCTCTTCCCATCGAAGAGGTCACTGAGACTTTGATTGGGTTTATCAAGTCCGGAAAAATAAAACAGTTTGGCTTTTCTGAAATTGCACCCACATCACTGGCTCGTGCGAATGCAATCCACCCGGTCGGGGCCGTACAGTCTGAATATTCACTTTCTACACGTGCACCAGAACTGGGTCTCATCCAAAAAACGGCTGAATTGAGAACGTCGCTTGTTGCGTTTAGTCCTGTGGGCCGAAGCCTGCTCACCAATAAGCATCACAGCCGTGAACAAGCTGAGACCATGCCTTTTTTGGTCAACAACCCGAGGTTTCTTGAACCCAATTTAAGCAACAACGTAAAGGCGACAGATGATTTTCGCGCACTGGCCAGTCAGATGGGCGTCCAAGCATCCTCATTGGCAATTGCCTGGCTATTACATCAGGGCGACCATGTTCTGCCCATTCCAGGAACTCGATCTGTTGATCACCTTAAAGAGCTCGCCGCGGGCACCGAGATAAAACTCAGCTCGTCTGACTTGGATGAAATTGAGCGCCAGCTCCCCATAGGCTGGGCACACGGTGACAGGTATTCTGATGCCCAATGGACAGGCCCTGAGAAATTCTGCTAGTAACGTCCACTGTACTTTTAAATTACGGTTTTCAGACCCGCTTGGTCTCTTCGTAAACACAATATTGTTCGAAGTTATCCAGCGCAGGTGCAATGCCCAACCCCGGTGCATCCGGTAATGATACCATGCCGCTATTTACGTGAGGCCATCCCGGACACATATCTGATCGCAACGGATTTGGATTTGCGTCAATTTCCAACATGCCGTCACCACCAACAGCAGCCAGAATATGCCCAGACGCCAACAAACCTACCCCGGCACCTAGAAAATGTGGGCAGTATAAACGTCCCGCATCTCTTACGCGGCTGCCAATATCAAAGCATCCTGTTACACCACCCCACTTGGCGGCATCCGGCTGGATCACACCCAAATAGCCATCACCAATCGCACGCGTGAATGCCGCGTCACCCAGTAAATTCTCACCACCCGCCAGAGGCGTATTATAGTTCATCGCTAATTGCTGCCACGCATCCTTTGCCGCATCAGCACGGATTGGCTCTTCTAACCAAGTCAGATCGATATCTATGATTGCCTTAAGGAAATTCGTCGCTTCATCAACAGTCCATCCTTGATTGGCATCAGCCATTAATCGCTCAGTGGGGTGTAAATCTTGTTTTAAAGCACAGAGCTTTTCTGCATCGATTTTGCTGTCGAACCCAACTTTTACTTTAAAGGCGGAGAAACCTGCATCACGCGCTGCTGGTATCATGCTGGATGCATCGTCGATTTGAATGCCACTCGCATACACAGGCACGCTGAGCGGTGCGTTCGGGTTTAAGGCACGGCACAAGGGCAAGCCAGCTTTGCGAGACATCAAATCCCACATGGCCATATCAAGTCCGGATATCGCCTGAGAAAAAGGCCCAGGCTCCGCTGTTTGTATGACCTTTATCTCGGTTGATGTTGTTAGCGACGTAAATAATTCAGAGGCAGACAACCATTCTTTATTAAAAACAAGCTCGGCGATATCTTCTAAGATAAGTCGCGCCCGGTGTTCAGCACCGGCAGCTGGCCAGTTGCAAAACACTTCACCCCAACCCCAATGACCATCAGTATCTGTGAGACAGACAAGAACAGCCGGACGATCTCGCATCTCGCCAAATGATGTTCTGACCGGGCGCGTTAAGGGGACCCGATAAACTTTTACATCAATAGATTTGAGCTTTGCCACGTGCCACCTAATACAATGAGCCCTATTTATTCGAGCAACATTGCTTTCAATTCTTTGTCTTTCTTAAGCTTAATATTACGTCTGATCACCATTGCGATCGATATAACAGTCATCGCCAAGAATACCCAACACATTGGGTTACGAACAAAGATATCGAAGCTGCCCCTACTGAGTTGCAGCGATTGGCGGAAGCTATCTTCCAGAAGTGGGCCTAGGATAAATGCGATCAAGAATGGCGCAGCAGGAATTTTAAACTTCAACATGAAGTAGCCAACCAGCCCCATAACGAACATCACGATCAAATCAAACATCGTGTTACCAACGGCGTAAGCGCCGAATACGCATAGGACGAGGACTATTGGGTATAAGAAACTGTTCGGCACATCAGAAACTTGCGCGAATAGTTTGATGCCCACTTTACCAACAACAAGCAGGTAAATTGAGCTCAACATAATTCCCATGAAGATGGCGTACACAATCGTAATGTTTTGCTCAAACAAGATCGGACCAGGCTGCAAACCATGGATCATAAATGCGCCCAAAATCACCGCTGTAATAACATCACCAGGCACACCCAGGGCCAAAAGCGGGATCATTGTCGCTCCGCAAACACCGTTATTACCTGATTCAGCTGCTGCGATACCTTCGAGTTCACCTTTACCGAAATTCTCAGAAACTTTAGATGTGCGCTTGGCTTCACTGTAGGAAAGGAAGGCTGATGGTGCGCCACCAATACCTGGGATCGCACCCATAATAACACCGATGAAACTTCCACGGACAACGCTTTTGAAACAACGTTTCCACTCAGCCATCGTCACGCCTTCATCGCCTAATCCTGCAAAGCGTTTATGGGTTTCGAGCTTCCGTGTGTAATGGTCAATGATCTCAGGAAGCGCAAAAAGGCCGATAAGAACAGGAATGAATTTGATGCCACCCATCAATTCAGGCTCACCAAAGATCATCCGTTCCGTGCCATATATTAAGTCCAAGCCTATCGTTGCAAGTAACAAGCCGAAGCATGCTGAAATCAGACCACGTGCTAAATTATCACCTGCCACGCCTGCAATAATCGTTAATGAAAAGAGAATGAGTGCAAAAAACTCTGGAGGGCCAAATCGCAATGCAAAGGATGCAATAAATCCGGCAAAGAAAATCAAAGCGATATTCGAAACAAAATCAGCAAAACAGGAAGAATAGAGCGCCATGTGTAACGCTTTGTTGGCATGGCCTTTTTGTGCGAGAGGGAAGCCATCCAAGACGGTACAGGCCGCTGCTGGCGTTCCCGGTGTCTTTATCAAAATTGCAGGAATTGAGCCCCCGTAAATACCACCTTTATAGACGCCAATCAGAAGCAAAATGCCCGTAACTGGAGGAAGATAGAACGTGAAAGGCAATGTGAGCGCGACCCCCATCGTTGCGGTCATGCCAGGGATGGCACCAACTGTGCACCCAACGACAACGCCAATAAACAGCATTATCACATTGTCCATTGTCGCGAACAATTGGAATGCTATGCCTAGATTTTCGACCATGCCTGAGCTTCCTTATTCAAAAATGCCAAGGGGCATAGGAATATGCGCCACCTTGAGAAAGAAATAATACAGCCCAATGGGCAAAATGACTGCGATCGGCAATATGATTTTAATACGCCGCTCACCACACAATAGAGCAAACGTAATAACCGAAATAATCGATGCGATGACCATGCCAAGCCAGTCGATCAGAAAGAAATATACAAACAAATTAGTGATTGCTACCATGACCATAAAGACGGAACGTCCCATTGGATGGTGATGTGTCTTAGCGTCTTCTATGGCTGCAATTTCTTCGTCAGCCAAAAGTTCTTTTGCCGTTTTCAGGCCCTGATATAAAAGCTGAACACCCAACAACAACATGAACCACAGAATAATCTTGATCCAAAAGTCCGGCGACAAGGCCAATACTTTATTCGATTTTGGGACTTGGACGCTTATCGGGACAATAACGAACAACATAAACAGAGTTCCTGCACTGAGGACCGCTCCTAGAATTACATCAGAAAATCGAGCAAAGAACATGATCGCTCCTTAAATTGGAGATAACAAATAGAGATGGCTGAAGAAAGTTAGAATACTTCCTTCAGCCATTTTCTCAATCTAAAGATCAGGCAGTCTATTCGATTTTCATGCCTAGATCTGAAACAAGCGTGTTAAAGGCTGTGAACTGATCATCCACAAACTTTTTGGTTTCTGCTTCATCAAGAATATGTGGAACAGAACCGAGAGCTTTAGTGAACTTATTCCAGGCTTTGTCTTTTTTGACCAACTGCAGTGCGTCGCGAATTTTCTTAGCGACAGCAGGGTCCATTCCTGGAGGGCCATAAATTCCACTCCAACCAACAAGAACCTCAATCTGAGGGAACCCGAGTTCACGAGCTGTTGGTGCATCTTTAGCAACTGCTTGACGCTCTTTCGTTGTGATCATCAACGGACGAAGCTTACCACCAGCAATATGGCTGGTTAATGCAGAAGAGTTTGTGCAAACAAGATCAACGTGTCCACCGACTGCTGCTGTTGCAGCTGCCCCGCCCCCCTTATAAGGAATGTGGTTCATGGCATCTTTTGGATTTTTCACATCCATCAGGCTGAGAACCAAAGGCACAGCAACATGAAGCATGGAACCAACGCCTGCAGAACTAAAGCTTAGCTCACCTGGCTTCGCTTTAACCGCATCAATCAAGTCTTTCATTGTCTTGTAAGGCTTAGATGAAGCTGTTGCGCAAATTACTGGGTTTAATTCAATAACGGCCAGCATTGTGAAGTCGTCATACTTGTATGGGATGTTTGCTTTCATCGCCGGGGAAACCGACTGCGAACCAATACGTGCGAGCAACAAAGTATAGCCATCAGGCTTTGCTTTGTTCACAAATGTCGAACCTGTCACGCCACCAGCACCAGTGCGGTTAACAACCAAAACAGGCTGATTAAGATAGCTAGGCAGAACAGACGCCATTGTCCGTGATGCCATATCTGACGCCCCACCAGCACTGTAAGGTGCAACAAGGGTAATTGGCTTGGACGGATAATCGGCAGCATATGCCGTAGAGCTAAGGACCGCTAAAGCAGCGCCAGCAACCACGGAGTTTGTGAATTTCTTCGAAAGAGTCATCAGAAGCTTCTCCTGTTTGAAAGAATTTTGGACCGAACTACTTTTGGTCTAGTTTAGTCGCACAGTTAATTCTGTGTCATCTTATTATGAGAACTATTGCATAGAGGTCAAAAGAAAGTTAACTTTTCAAAACATTGCTTTGCATTGCAAAACAATTTCATGCAATTTTCTATTAAATGAAACTATCTCCGTGGGCACGCGAGAGTGTGGTGATCATTTCGACCAGTTTCTCGCCCATATCTTTAAGAAGTTCCGGGTTCAACCTATTTGAATAACCGCCACAGTTAAACGATAGGATCGTGCCATCACTTAAATGCATTGGCACACCAACAGCACTATATTCAGGCACCCAGTCTCCAGCAGACATTGTGTAACCAATGTCTTTATAAGAATTAAGGGCACCATCAATGCCGTGTTTGATCTCGGGCCATCGCGCAGCATCATCGACACGAAGTTCTTCCAATAACTTCTCGCGCTCAGTTTGCCCTAATCCAACAATGTACGCTCTTCCAACTGCAGTCGTCGCAATATCACGCGCGACGCCAATATCGAGCGGCCATGTCGCCATCGTCCGATGACGTGCACGTTCAATAATGATTATGCTCAAGCCATCACGCATACCAAGAACAACCGCACCACTGACGGAATCAGCAAGCTCTTGCATCATGGGGCGCGCCAACTCACGAATGGAAAGCTGACGTAAGACTGGATATCCAAGGGTTAGAATATGTGGGTGCAGAAAATAGCGCCCCGTATCCTGATCCAGGTGCAAATAGCCCAGCGACATAAGTGTGAACGTCAATCTTGATAAGGTCGGTTTTGGGAAACCTGTTCTGCGCGACAGTTCCGCATTCGACACGCCCCGGTCCTCTGCACGAAATGCACGCAAGACCTCAAAACCGCGAGCCAATGACTTTATATACTGTCGATCCTTATGCGCATCCGCTGATGCCGCAATGTCCGTATTTTTTCTTAACCCCATCTGTCTGCTCCCCCGCCATAAAACGTGCTCAAAAAGTCGTCGACTTGACAATTATGCGTAGCCTGGTGAATAGTGCATTCTAATTTGCAAAATATAATTTTGCAATGCAAAACATAAATGAGGCAACATCGTGCGAAACGTTTTACCCTATATGCTGCAACCGAAGTCGATTGCGATCATTGGCGCATCGCCAGATATCAATAAACTGAACGGTCGCCCCTTACATTTCCTGCGGCGCGATGGCTATGCAGGTAAGCTTTTCCCGGTTAACCCAAAGTATAGCGATATTGATGGGCTTACCTGTTACCCGGACGTGGCATCGTTACCCGAAGTGCCCGATATGGCAATTATTGCTGTCTCTCAAAAACTGGCCACGAATGCCGTTAAAGCACTTGGAGAAAAAGGCACGCCTGTCGCCATTATCTTTAGTTCCGGATACTCAGAGATCGGCGACGAAGGGGCTGCATACGAACGTGAACTTTTGGACGCTGCGAAAGAACATGGCATCCACATCTGTGGGCCCAATAACCTTGGCCTGATCAATGCTTTTGAAAACGTCACAGCAACATTTAGCCAGTATGCCGATCAACCACCTATTGCTGGCCCGGTTGCTTTCGCAAGCCAGTCCGGTGCATTCGGCACAGGCATTTCAGCACTCGCTCGAAGCCGTGGCATTGGTCTTGGCTATTTTGTGAATACAGGTAACCAAGCAGACATTACATTAGTCGATGTTCTGATGGAGATTGCTGACGATGAACGTATCTCCGTTCTCTCCGCTTATATCGAAGGCTTACGCGACGGACGCGAACTCATTCAGTTAGCTCACAAGGCGATGACTGTTGAAAAGCCACTGATCATTACCAAAGTTGGCCGCAAAGCCGCAGGTGCCCGGGCAGCTGCGTCTCATACAGGCTCGCTCGCAGGCCAAGACATTGTATTCGATGGGGTCTTGAAACAACACGGCGTTATCCGTGCTCGAAATGAAGAGCATATGCTTGATCTCGTATCCGCATTCTCCTGCTGCCCTATTCCAAACGGCAATGGTGTCGCGTTCATTACGCAATCAGGTGGCGCTGGCGTTTTAATGGCGGACCGGGCCGAAGAGTTAGGCCTGGATGTTCCAACACCATCGGCACAGACACAGGCAAAACTTAAAGAAGTCATCCCGTCTTTTGGGTCTTCGGCAAATCCGATTGATGTTACCGGGCAATTCCTTGCTGACCCAAAAATCCTCAGTGAGTCGATCAAGATTTCTTTGCAGGATCCTAATATTGATTCCTGTATTGTTTGGCTTCAACTGATGCACGGACACGCTGACTTATTGGTCGACATCTTCACGGATGTAAAAAATAGCGTCAACAAACCATTCATCGTTTGTTGGATTGAAGCACCGGAACAGGCGCTACAGAAACTTCGTAGCGCTGGCATTTGTATTATCGGCGCAACTGAACGCTCGGTTGATGCGATTGCCGGATTAGCCCAATACGGTGAAGCACGAAAACTGTGTGCGAGCCAAACATCTGCACCCGAACATGTTGAAATCCTCGATACAACTGTCCCAGGGGTTGCGGTCCCGACAATGACTGCCGCCAATATGCTCGAGAGTATGGGCATTCCCTTGGCCCCGACGCTACTTGCAGAAACACCGGAAGAGGCTCGGACAACAGCTGAGCAACTTGGTTATCCTGTTGCTGTAAAAATTGAGTCTCCAGACATTTTACACAAGACCGAAGCTGGCGGTGTCCGCCTAGGCTTAACGAATGCAGATGATGTTGAGACTGTGACACAAGAAATTCTGGCAGCGGCAAAAGCATATAACCCCTCCGCATCGATCTCAGGCGTTGTCATTCAACGTATGGCGAAACCAGCGACGGAGCTGGTTTTAGGCTTACGTCGCGACCCCATCTTTGGTCCTGTAATCATGGTCGGGCTTGGCGGTATCTTTGTTGAGATTTTGGAAGATGTTGCCTTTGCTGCTGCGCCAGTAACACCGCCTCAAGCCGAAGCCATGCTGAGCCGTTTACAAGGCGCTGCTATCCTCGACGGTGCCCGCGGAAAGCCGCACGTTAATAGAAAGGCATTGGTTGAGATGATCTGCAACCTTTCTAATTTCGCGCTGGCACATACTGAAATCGCTGAACTCGATCTCAATCCAATATTTGCGGATAACAAAGGTGTTGTTGCCGTCGATTGGATGATGATTGAAGACGCAAAAAACTGATGGGAAAACCAATGCCGCTTGTACTCTTGGAAAAGCCTGCTGCGCATGTCGCGCTTATACGGATGAACCGCCCAGAAGCGTTAAACGCTTTAAATATGGCGACACGTATAGAAATGGTTGAACATTTCAGAACACTCCATGCCGATGATGATGTGAGATGCATTGTCATCACAGGCAACGAGAAGGCCTTTGTTGCGGGCGCTGACCTCAAAGAGATGTCTGACAAACATACTGCCGAAATGACCATGAATGGCACGCGCGATATGTGGCGCATTGTTGCAGGTTGTCGCCATCCAGTGATTGCTGCGGTCAATGGGTTTGCCCTTGGCGGCGGATGTGAACTCGCGATGCACGCTGATATTATTATCGCCGGCGAAAGTGCGAAGTTCGGTCAACCGGAAGTAAAAGTTGGCATTATGGCAGGTGGTGGAGGAACGCAACGACTTGTTCGTGCTGTTGGCAAATTCAAAGCTATGAAAATGCTCCTGACTGGTGAGCCTATTCGCGCCAACGAAGCGCTTGAAATGGGATTAGCGAGCGAGGTTGTTGCGGATGATCAAGTTCTGAGCCGAGCTCTCGAACTTGCGGATAAAATTGCCGCCTTACCGCCCCTTGCGATCCGCCAAACGAAAGAAGTTGTGCTTGCCGGTGCCGATTGTCCTCTTGATGTTGGCCTGACGCTTGAGCGTAAAGCATTCGATATTCTGTTCGATACAGAAGACCAAAAAGAAGGCATGCAGGCCTTTATTGAAAAACGTAAACCTGAATTCAAAGGGAAATAAAATGACCATCGAGCCTACTGATGAAAACCTGATTGTTGGTGTTATTGGCGCGGGTGCCATGGGACGCGGCATTGCGCAAGTTGCTGCAACAGGCAGATGCAACGTCAAAATATACGATACGCGACAAGAATCTTCAGTAGAAGCTGTCGAGTTCATTAGCGGCATGCTTAATCGTGCTGTTGATAAAGGCCGCATGGAAGAAGAAGACGCCAAAACAGCGATTGCTCGCATCGAAATTATTGATGCAATGGTAGGGTTTGGTGACGCGCACGTCGTCATCGAAGCCGCGACAGAGAACTTGAATATCAAACGTAAAATCTTTGCCGAGCTTGAGAGCGTTGTGGCGGATGATATTATTCTCGTCTCAAACACATCTTCATTATCTATCACAACAATCGCCTCTGAATGCACACACCCAGAGCGTGTTGCAGGGTTTCACTTCTTCAATCCTGTGCCTTTGATGAAGCTTGTTGAGGTTATTGATGGCGTGCGCACTGCATCACATATTCCCGATTTCCTTATGGGACTTGGAAAGCGTATGGGCCGTGTGCCTGTTCGCGTCGCAGATGCCCCCGGCTTCCTGGTCAACCAGGTCGGCCGCGGGTACACCATCGAAGCCGCGCATTTAAACAGCGAAGGCGTTGCCGATTACGTGACCGTCGATCGGATTATGCGAGATGCAGCGGGATTTCGGATGGGGCCATTCGAGCTTCTTGATCTCACAGCGTTGGACGTTACACATCCGGCAACAGAACTCATTTATCAGCAGTTCTATGACGAACCGCGTTACCGACCTTCAAGCATGATGAATACGCGTATGGAAGCCGGGCTTTTAGGCCGTAAAACCAAACAGGGTTTTTACGCATATGAAGGCGGCAAGCAAACTGTGCCAGAAGAAGCTGCAGCTCCGGCCTACGACGGTCGTAAAGTTTGGGTCAGCCCAACCAATTCTGACGCCCATGCAAATGTCACAGCACTTTTGAAAACGCTGAATGCAAATATTGATGAAGGCGAAGAGCCAGATGATGTCTCACTTGTCATTGTTATGCCACTTGGCCTTGATGCGACGACGACCACATTAGAAGAAGGTGCCAATCCAGAACATACGATTGCTTTGGATACATTGTTCCCGCTTAGCTTACGCCGCACACTTATGAAGACACCCATCACTAAACCTGATTACGCTGATGCCGCACTAGGTCTTTTCAACAGCGACGAGACAGAAGCATGCATCATTAATGATAGTGCCGGGTTTGTCGCGCAGCGTATCCTTGCAATGATCATCAATATCGGTTGCTCAATCGCACAATCAGGCGCGGCAACCCCAGAAGATATTGATAAGGCCGTAACACTTGGTCTTGGGTATCCACATGGGCCATTGAGTTTTGGCGATATATTGGGGCCGGATCGCATCCTCGAAATTCTCCTCTCAGTTCATGAGGTGACGGGTGATCCGCGCTACCGCCCGACCCCATGGTTACGTCGCCGCGCCCTTTTAGGTGTCTCGCTACTTACCCCACAAAGCTAATCTCAACACGTTCTTCAGGAGCCTACTCAACATGTTAGACGCATATATTTATAATGGTCTTAGAACCCCTTTTGGCCGCAATGCGGGCGCACTCGCTAAAGTTCGCCCCGACAATATGCTTGGCGATATTATCCGCGCCGCCGTCGATGCTTCGTCTTTCTCTGAAGACGCTATTGATGATGTTATTGCCGGATGTGGCAACCAAGCTGGCGAAGATAGCCGTTGCGTTGCGCGCCACGCGATTCTGCGTGCCGGCTTACCCATCAAAACACCGGGCACAGTATTACAACGGAACTGCGGTAGCGGGTTGGGTGCGATTATTTCAACGGCACATGCGATCACGTGTGGTGAAGGCGATGTAATGGTTGCAGGCGGCGTTGAAAGCATGACACGCGCACCTTTTGTTGTTGGCAAGGTAGAGCAAGCATACGCTAAGCAGCTAACTTGGTACGACTCAGCTCTGGGCTCACGGTTTCCAAACCCACAAATCGAAAAAGAATTCGGCTCAGATAACATGCCGCAAACGGCAGACAACCTCGCAGTGGAACATGACCTTCGCCGTGAAGACTGCGACAGCTTTGCGTATCAGTCTCAGCAAAAGTATGCCGCCGCAAAAGCCAATGGCTTCTTTAATGATGAAATTCACGCCGTTACCGTTCCAGGCGGACGAAAAGCGCCCGATACAATCATATCCGAAGACGAGTTTCCACGCCCTGGTACTGAATTAGAAAAACTAGCATCAATGCGTGCATTGAACCCTGATGGGGTGACAACAGCCGCCAACGCATCTGGCGTCAATGACGGCGCAGTTGCCATGATGGTCGCAAGCTTAGCCGCTGGTGAAAAAGCAGGTCAGAAGCCTATCGCACGCATTCTATCAAGTGGCGTTGCAGGTGTTGCACCTCGGATTATGGGGTATGGCCCCGTTCCTGCTGCAGAGATCGCATTAAAGCGTGCGGGCCTCACAATGGCAGACATGGATGTTATTGAAATTAACGAAGCGTTCGCTGCGCAGGTTCTTGCTTGCATGAAGGGCATGGGCTTGGCGTTTGATGACAGTCGCGTAAATCCAAACGGCGGCGCCATTACTGTGGGTCATCCATTAGGCGCTTCAGGTCCTCGTATTGCGTTAACCGCAGCACGTCAACTTGAGCGCATCCAAGGTCGCTATGCACTTGTCAGCATGTGCATCGGCATGGGCCAAGGCATTGCCATGATCATGGAGCGTCCGCAGCTGTGACCTCAAAAACCTCTGCATTCATATGGGAAGACCCTTTGTTACTCGACGATCAGTTGAGCGAGGAAGAACGCATGATGCGGGATGCCGTTCACGGCTTTGCGCAAGACCGCCTTATGCCTGTCATTGTGGACTGGAACCGCAACGAAGGCTTCGATCGCCAGATCATGCTTGAATTTGGCCAGATGGGTTTTCTAGGCGGTACGCTTGAAGGATATGGCTGCCCAGGCCTTAGCCATGTTTCCTATGGCATCATGTGCCGAGAACTGGAACGCGTAGATACAGCATTTCGTTCCGCTGTTGGCACGCAATCTGGATTGGCTATGGGGGCTATTCATAGTTATGGCAGCGAGGAACAAAAAGAACGTTTCCTCCCCGCTATGGCAAAAGGTGAAGTACTTGGTTGCTTTGGATTGACCGAGCCCGATCATGGGTCCGACCCATCTGGTATGAAAGCGCGCGCTAAAAGTACCGACGGCGGCTACCTTATGACAGGTAACAAAGTCTGGATCACGCATTCACCCATAGCTGACGTTTGTGTTGTTTGGGCCAAGGATGACGACGGGGTTCTTAGCGGCTTCCTCGTTGAGCGTGGCATGAAGGGTCTGGAGACTCCAAAAATCGAAGGTAAATTTGGTGTCCGTGCATCTCCAACAGGAGAAATCAGCCTAAGCGATGTGTTCGTCCCTGAAGAAAATCGCCTGCCCAAAGCAAAGGGATTATCTGCGCCTTTATCATGTCTAAGTCGGGCACGTTTCGGTATTAGCTGGGGCGCGATGGGCGCGGCTGAATTCTGCTGGCATGCAGCACGGCAATACACGCTAGATCGCGTACAGTTCGGACGCCCTTTGGCAGCCAATCAATTGATCCAGAAAAAGCTCGCAGATATGCAAACCGAAATCACGCTTGGCTTGCAAGTTGCGCTGCGGATTAGCCGACTTCAGGACGAAGGCAAAGCGACGCCTGAAATGATTTCGCTGGTCAAACGCAACAACGCTGGCAAAGCCCTGGAGATCGCTCGAACATCGCGAGATATGCATGGTGGCAACGGGATTTCAGATGAATACCATGTTATCCGCCACGTCATGAATATGGAGGTGATCAACACCTTGGAGGGCACGCACGATATCCATGCCCTAATCCTCGGGCGTGCACAAACTGGCATTCAGGCGTTTTCAGCGTAGCGGATACGTCCCGGTTCTAACTGGGCATCCACACGTTACGCTTTATCTTCAGCCTCATCGTTAATGACTGGCGCTTTCGGGCATTCACGGAAAATACGCGTTGTGCATGTCGCACATATATCGGGATCTAGGTTTGCAACAAGCTTCGGGAGCATTTCCATTTTCCGGCGGAAAATGTGATCGCGGCCTACTTCGCGCGGCACATGAAACTGTGCCAACTGACGTCTAATAGGCGGATAGCGAACCGCGAGATAGAGGCCGCCTCCACGCGCTTGCCATCGTTTTGATTCTTCGATCAAAAGCTATGCGCCCGCAAGGTCAACGCCAACAGCACTGTCCAACATTAATCCAAAATGTTTTTGATCTGGGCGTTCTTTTTCAAGGCGGCGAAATTCTTTTTCAAGGAACTCAACAGAACCAAAATAAAGCGAGCCTTGAATCCGCGCAAACAGCGACTGAGGGCACTCAGGTAATTTCCACAAGATCGGACTCATAAATGGTCGACCAGGCACTTTTGCGTTAGGCACGTTGAGCGGCAATCCGGGTCGCATTGTCCGTCGCACAAACATCGCGAGCGAGATCATCACACCGGCATAGATCGCAAACTCCAGATTGACTAAAAGGACAGCAAGGAATGTCACAACGAGCACCAGACTTTCTGACATACTCGTCATAAGAATATGCTTCATACCCTTAAAGTTAATCAGTTTCCAAGCCACCATCAAAATGACAAACAGGAATATCGATGCAAATATCGATGCCATTGGCGTTCTGGCACCTGACTCGTAATTAAGTGCCGAGCGCGTAAATGATCCCGACCCCAAGTAAGACGAGAAAAAAGATCCACCAATATTGGACAATCCCTATCCAATTATTTCCTGGTTACTGTCCAGCGACTGTTTTGATTTCAAAGAAATTGCGCGCGCAACAGATACCGCTTCAAGCAATCCAATAAGGGCGATAGCAATCGCACCTGATGACAGAGATCGCACAGATTCTAAGGAAAGGTCCGGAGCGCCAAAGGGAGGAATACTTGTGCCCACAGCTTGTACAAATTGTACCCCATGTTCTCGTGCATCAATCACAATGGCGAGAAGCCCACCAAACAAAAGGCCAACCAGATAATTTGGCCATTTCGGTAAAAATTTCTTACACGCCAGTGTTGATGCAAGAGTGCCAATCGCGATTGAGAACACGTATATGTCCGTATCTGGTAATACCCTCCATAAAGCGTTCAGAAACGCATCAATATCTTCTGGTCTGGGGAGTTTTTGACCAAGAAAGCCCGATATTTGCGTGAGGGCGATCAAGATCGTAGCGCCTGCTGTAAACCCGACCATCACGGAATGAGAGACCAGGCTGACCAGCTGGCCCAAATTGACCAAGCCCATGAGAACTTGAAATACACCTGCCATAAGCGTGATTTTGAGAACGGCTTGGATATACGCAGCGCTACCGGGTTAGTGAATATTACTGAGTGTCGCAAAGATCACGACTGAGATGGCTGTCGTCGGGCCTGAAATCAGATGCCAGGACGATCCAAATAACGCCGCAATAATTGGCGTGATCATCGCGGTATATAAGCCGTATTGAGGCGGCAACCCAGCAATCGCCGCGAACGCTATACCTTGAGGCAGAACAACTGCCGCGTTTGTGAATGCCGCTACACTATCGTCTTTAAGCGTTTCCCGATTGACCATTCCGATCCATTTTAGGAATGGCAAAAGGTTTTCCGGTCGGAACGGTTGAAAAAACGGCTCTTTCGGTAATCGGGGTATTCAATGTGCTTGGACGAGGCCAGCCCTAAATTTTTATATGTGTCGATATTGGCAATTCAATATCAAAGGGAACATTATGGAGTAGAAAATAATTTAATCATAATTAAGAAATGGCAGAGGCCCCATAAAGGAAGCCTCTGCCGATCTTCAAAGCATCAGACTGGATTCTGAGGCTGCATATCATCTGCACTAATGCCAGCAACTTCTACCGGTGCCTTCATGGCATCACGACGGAAAGGCTCGCCTAGTTCTTGGTTCAGGATAACCTCAATGAATGTGGTCACACCGTCTTCCATTTGCTCTTTAACAGCCGTTGCAAGAGCTGCTGTGGTTTCTTCCATGGTTGTCACTTGCACACCCTTAAGGCCACAAGCATCGGCAATCTTTGCGTACTGGACGTCTAGGTCGAGCTCTGTGCCGACGAAGTTGTCCTGATACCACAACGTTGTGTTACGCTTTTCAGCACCCCACTGATAGTTGCGGAAGATAACCATTGTGATGGCTGGCCACTCGTCACGACCACAAGCCGTCATTTCATTCATGGAAATACCAAACGCGCCGTCGCCTGCAAAACCGACAACAGGCGTATCTGGGTTACCAATTTTAGCACCCAAGATTGATGGGAAACCATATCCACAAGGTCCAAAGAGACCTGGTGCAAGATACTTCCGGCCCGCTTCGAAGGTCGGATAAGCGTTACCAATGGCACAGTTATTTCCAATGTCGGACGAGATGATGGCATCCCGCGGCAAGGAAGACTGGATCGCCCGCCAAGCTTTGCGTGGTGACATGCGGTCCGGGTGATTGTCACGAGCACGCTCGTTCCAAGTTGTGCCTGGATCGTCGTCTTCGTGATCCATAGAAGCCAAAGCCTGCAACCAACGAGACTTGGTCGTCGAGATCAAATCTTCACGAGACTTCCGTCCATCATCACCAGCAGTCGAGGCCAACTGAGCAAGAAGTTGTTCAGCAACCAACTTGGCATCACCTTGGATAGCCACGTCGACTTTCTTGGTCAGACCGATACGGTCTGAATTCATATCAACCTGAATGATCTTGGCATCCTTCGGCCAGTAATCAATGCCGTAACCAGGCAGGGTTGAGAATGGGTTCAAGCGTGTGCCCAATGCTAGGACGACGTCAGCCTGAGCGATCAGCTCCATCGCTGCCTTAGAGCCGTTATAGCCCAACGGTCCAGCGAACAAAGGGTGTGAGCCCGGGAATGCATCGTTATGCTGATAACCACAGCAAACCGGTGCGGATAATTTCTCAGCCAAAGCCTGAGAAGCACCAATGCCGCTCGAAAGGATCACACCAGCACCATTGAGGATAACCGGGAATTTAGCTTCGCTCAGCAACTTGGCTGCATCAGCAACAGCCTGGCTTCCACCGGACGGACGCTCAAGACGAACGATTTGTGGCATCTCAAAATCAAAGATCTGAGTCCAGTAATCGCGAGGGATGTTGATTTGCGCCGGAGCCGCACCACGCCAAGCTTGTTCAATTACGCGGTTAAGAACTTCGGGGATACGCGTTGGGTCACGCACTTCTTCCTGATAGCAGACGCACTCTTCGAACATCGCCATTTGGTCGACTTCCTGGAAACCGCCTTGGCCGATGGTCTTGTTGGCCGCTTGAGGCGTAACCAATAACAACGGTGTGTGGTTCCAATAGGCGGTCTTGATCGGTGTCACAAAGTTCGTGATACCAGGGCCGTTCTGTGCGATTGCCATGGACATTTTGCCCGTGGAACGCGTGAAGCCGTCAGCGATCATGCCAGCGGTACATTCATGAGCACAGTCCCAGAATTTGATACCCGCTATAGGAAACAAGTCGGAAATCGGCATCATGGCGGAACCAATGATCCCAAATGCATGTTCAATACCGTGCATTTGTAGAACTTTAATAAAAGCTTCTTCCGTGTTCATTTTTGTCATTTTAGTCTCTCTCCTAGTAAGTGAACTATTTTTGGTTGTAGACAATTCCAATAAACGAGAACTGATGGTTAAAAAAATATCGACCGCCTATAGCATCATCGCAAGTGCACATGATGTGAGGCGCGCCTCAGGCGGATCGGCACGCGAGGTTAAAACAATTGGAACTTTAGCACCCAGAACCAATCCGGCCGCTGTCGCACTCCTGAAATAGACCAAAGTTTTAAAGAGTGTGTTTCCAGTTTCAATGGTTGGTACAACGATCAAATCGGCTTGACCTGCAACATTGCTTTTCAGGCCTTTGACTTTTATAGCTTCCGGCGAGACAGCAAGGTCCATGGACAGCGGCCCTTCAACAATCGCATTCTCAATGCCCCCGGACATCGCAAGCTCAGCAATTTCAGCTGCATCCATGCTACTTGGCACGGCTGGTGATGCGATCTCAACGGCGGAAAGAATAGCAACTTTCGGCTTGGAAACACCGAACTTTATCATCGCTGAAACAGCGTTCTGGGTAATATCTATTCGTTGCGCAACATTCGGTGCAACGTTCAAAGCCGCATCCGTGACGTAGAGTGCTTGTTTTACACCAGGGAATGTCATTTGGAATATATGGCTCATACGCTGATCTGTACGCAGCCCATTTTCTTTATCAACAACGGCGCGCATCAATGCATCCGTGTGTACGCCGCCCTTCATCAGGATTTCAGCGTCACCACTATGCGCGAGTGCAACAGCTTTCGTCGACGTGTCTTGTTCTGAGTCCGTATTAATGACTTCGAAGCTGGATATATCCCAATCGATCTGCTTTGCCATACTACGAATGGCGGCTTCATCGCCAATAAGCACGGGCTCAATTAAACCTGCCTCATGCGCATTCCGGACGCTTTCTTGAACAACTGATGTTTCTGCGCCAGCAACGGCTGTGCGCTTTGATTTTCCCTTGCTCGCTTCAGCAATTTGAGCTGCGGGAACTTCGAATGCTTGTGTGCTTAACATTGTCGAGGCTCCTCTGACAGACATCTATTGTTCTTTATAATGGAATGTGTGTGCATTTTATCTGCAATCCTCAAGGATCATATCGGATGCTTTTTCAGCAATCATGATCACTGGGGCATTTGTATTCCCTGAAACGATCGAAGGCATAACCGATGCATCTGCAATACGCACCCCTTTGATGCCAATAACGCGAAGGCGCTTGTCGACGACTGATGTTTCATCCGATCCCATTTTGCAGGTACTCGTTGGATGATAGATTGTTTGTGCAATATTTCGTGCACAGTCCAATAGCTCCACATCTGTCTGAACACTAGGTCCAGGTAAATGTTCACGAACGACGAATGGTTTCATCGCGCGCGTGTTCACAAGTTTACGGGTAAATCTAAGTGAATCGATAGCCGTTTGTTGATCAGTTTTTGTCGCAAGATAATTTGGATGAATTTCAGGGTAAACCATGGGATCAGGTGACACAATTTCGATCTGCCCCTTACTCTCTGGACGAAGTTGGCAAACGGACATCGTAATACCCGAGAACGGATGCATTTCGATACCTGGCTTTTCAGCGCTCAAAGGTTGGAAATGATATTGTATATCCGGCAACTCAATATCTGGTCGACTTTTACAGAAGATCGCGACCTGGCTTGCCCCCATACTCATAGGGCCACCCCGAGTTAAGACATATTGCATACCCATCAGCATACGACGAAAGAAGCTGTTAATCTCTTCATTCAAGGTTGGGACATTCACTTCATAGACGGTTCTGATCTGGAGATGGTCCTGCAAGTTTTGTCCAACACCCGCTATTTCTTTAACAATGGGGATCCCAAGTTTCTGCAATAACGCGCCCGGACCAATGCCTGAAAGTTGCATAATTTGCGGTGAACCGATGGCACCTGCAGAAAGAATTACCTCACCGCCAGGCTTTAGCTTAAACGTCGTACTTTTCTTTTTAACAGATACATTGATCCCTATCACAATACCGTTTTCAACAACGACTTTTTCAACATGTGCATGGGTAATAATATCTAAATTATCACGGCTTCTAGCCGGGTTCAGAAACCCAACTGCTGTCGAGCATCGAAATCCGTTTTTCGCTGTTTGTTGGTAATAAGACGCACCTTCTTGTGTATCGCCGTTGTAGTCTTTATTGCGCGGCACCCCGAGCTCTTCAGCAGCATCAATCAGCGCTTCGCAGATATTGCGTTTAGCACGCATATTCTGAACTGAGAGCCCACCACCCACAGCGTGAAATTCATCTTCACCATTTTGCTGATCTTCTGATTTTTTAAAATAAGGCAGCACATCATCGTATGACCAACCTGCGTTACCAAGCTGACGCCAATGATCATAATCTTCCTTTTGGCCCCGCACATACAACAGGCCATTAATCGAACTTGAGCCACCCAAGATTTTACCCCGAGGCCAATCAATCGAGCGGCCATTCAAACCTGGAGTTGGCTGCGTTTTATAGCACCAGTCCATACGTGGATTATGAAGTGTCTTAAAATAGCCAACGGGGACATGGACCCAAGGATACCAGTCACGTCCACCAGCTTCTAATAAGAGTACGCGCTTAGAATTATTCGCAGATAAACGATTAGCCAATACACAGCCTGCGGAACCAGCCCCCGCAACAATGAAATCATAGGGTGCGTCATCTCCATTTGACGACATTGTTGCATTCCCCAACCCGGTTACACGTGTATTCGACGTCGCTTGTGAATGACCGACCATTACAAATCGAAAACATCATATCTTGCGACATTTAGAATGTTGCATAATAGACATAATTATACAAGAATGAAATAATAATAATGTTTTTCGTACAAAAACGTCTTAAATGTAAAAGTAAAATGTAATATCCAAGTTGGTTACTGGTGTTAATGATGAAAATTCTTACATTGCAGATACCAACTGAGAGTTCCGTTATTCTGAAAAAGTTTATCTATAACCTCGGGAATTCCTATGCGTGACAAGGGACACAGTTTCTTAAGAGTTTACTCAATCATTGAAGCAGTGGCTGGTTCCCCTCGGCCAATTTCATATGCAGAAATCAGTGATCGCCTGGACTTAACAAAACCAACGGCGCATCGCCTTTGTGAGCTTTTGGAATCTCAATCGATTATTCAACGTGCTGTAGACGGTAAAAGTTATATTCCCGGGCCAAGTTTAAGATTGCTTTCCATGGAAGTCATAGGGAGCAGCACATTGCTGCTCGAGAGGCAATTAGTGCTGCAGACTCTTTCCGATAAGACGGGCGAAACATGCAATCTCACCGTTCCTGATGGCACTGAAATGCTTTACATCGATCGTGTTGAAACAGCATGGCCACTGCGTATTGCCATGCCAGTAGGATCACGTGTGCCGCTACATTGCACTGCAAGCGGCAAGTTATACCTAAGCCAATTGGCGACGCGCGAACGCCGTCGTCTAATCAACACGCTGACTCTCGAGCATTTCACCGACAACACCATTACAGATGGCGATGCCTTGATGGACGAACTTAAAAGTGTTCGTTCAAATAAAGTTGGTGTCGATGATCAAGAATACGTCGAGGGTTTAGTCGCAGTCGCTGTGCCTATCAATGATACCATGGGCCGCATTTGCGCCACGTTAGCGATCCATGGGCCGGCCCCCAGATTATCGATTGATAAAGCAATGGAATTTCTCCCAGATATGCGAGAGGCCGCTGACCGCCTGGAATGGACGATCAGAGCCGGTCAAAAAGTCAAATAATTTAAGTACGCCAGCTTGCCATTCTGCCATTGAACGCTCTTACCTTGGCGTACTTGATGTCTTCGTCGTCTCCCGCGTTTCCGCAATGTCAGTGTACGAGTCTTCCTCGAAAGACCGCTCGTTATCCCAAACATTTTTTGGGAGTGGCAAACCTTGCAAGTCTGCATCACTAATTGGCTGGTCCGGCTCGATCCCTAGTTTTTCTCGAAGCATCAATATGATTTGTCGTGTGTGCTGGCCAGAATGCCATCCGGTTCTCTCTAACACTTCATGCAGGCTTACTTCACCGTAATAAACTTTTCCGGGCTGCTTAAAGTCTGTTGTTTCACCTTCGCGGTCCCACCATGCAGCGAACCTATCACGGTTCGTTTGCCCATATTTCAATAGATCGTCTTTTGTCTTCAAATTTTCCGGCAATATCGATTTGAGCGCTTCATACGTATATGGCGCATCATGTTCCACGCGGTTTAAAAACACCTCTGGGATATTCATCACATGATAGACGAGCTGGCGATAAGATCTTGGGCGGCCAGGCAACACGACATCAAGTTTATCTTCTGGAATTTGCGCAAGATATCGTCCTGCAGCATCAAGAATGAGTAAGACCTTTTCTTTGAGTTGCTCTGGCGTCAGCATTTTGTGCCCGCCATATTCAAATCCTGCAACCTGAGCTACATCGCGAAACACGGCCCCATTGGCCCACACTGTGCCACGCGCTACAATCGGTACCAATCTGACACCCAAAGCCTGTAAATCTTTAAAGCCCTCTTCGTCTTCGAGTACATTAACCGAGACAAAAGGGATGCCGTTATCCAGAAGAAATTCTTTGGTTTTTAGACAGCTGGAACATCCGGGCTGCCAATAAACTTTCAACGGCAATGCCAGGTTTTCTGGTTTACCTGCACCTTCAAGTTGGCTCATTACATCCTCCTCATTGATTAGCTCTTATATATATCTGACCCTAAAATCGTCAGTTTCAAGTTTATGCTAACGCGGATTCAACAGCCAAGTGTATAATTGAGAGAGTTATAGGCTGGCTTCGCCCCAAGAGGGCAGTCAATAAAAAACCCCAGCATCCTAAGATGCCGGGGTTTTTGTATGTCTTCGCGGGTGTAGTTTACTCGCGATTTCCAAAGAGATGCATCAGCATCAAGAACATGTTGATGAAGCTCAAGTACAAGCTCAACGCACCCATGACACTTTTCTTGGTCATTGTTTCAGCCGCGTCACCTTCGTAGTACTGGGACTTGATCCGCTGTGTATCGTAAGCTGTGAGGCCTGCGAACACGAGGACGCCAATCACTGAGATTGTGAACTGCAGTGCTGAGCTTTCCAGGAAGATGTTAACGATACTGGCGATGATGATACCGATGAGGCCCATAACTAGGAACGAGCCAAAGCCGGATAGGTCACGCTTCGTTGTGTATCCATAAAGGCTTAGTCCAGCAAATGCTGCCGACGTGATGAAGAAGACACGGACAATGCTTGCATCTGTATAAGCGATAAAGATGGTCGATAGCGAGACGCCCATAACCGAGGCAAATGCCCAGAATACAAGCTGTACGGTTCCAGCACTCATACGATTGATGCCAAAATTCAACACAAGCACGAAGGCGAGTGGTGCAAGCATGACGGCAAATGATAAGCCAGTGCCAAAGATGGCTTGCATCAAAGCAGGCTGGGTTGAGACGACATAGGCCATCAAGCCTGTGATCGCGACGCCTGCTGTCATGTAGTTGTAGACGCCGAGCATGTATTTGCGCAGTCCCGCATCAAGCGACGCGTCGTACGCCTGTCCGCGCGTCATTTTCTCCGCGTGTGTACCAAGACGATTGTTTGGTCCAAGAGCCATTTGTAGGTCACTCCATAATGTTACGGGTTCAGAATAATTACTTGAGTTTAAGATAGGGTAGGTACCCCCTAAATTGCAACCAAGACCGGTATATCTTACCAAAATTTCATGAAATAGGCACGGTATCTATTTTTCCGACAGTTTTGGGCGTTTTAAGAACGCAAGTCGGAATCCATGCAGTATTATGCAGGTTTGTGCATATTCCAAATTGTATGATACGGATAAATTATGAGTGTTTTCCCCTATGCATTTTCCTCTGCCACAGACTGGGCTCGCGCCGCGGACGAAATCAGTGATGGTCTGATGGAGACTGGTCCGGCAATGGGGAGTATCGGGCTTTTATATGTGACCGATCAATTTGCTGATAATTTCAAATCAATCGCCGCTCTTTTGCGCCAAAGAACAGGCTTGGATACATGGGTTGGTACACTGGGCTTGGGCGTCATCGGTGGTGCTGACGCTGTGTTTGACCGTCCAGGTGCTGCCGCGATGATCCTGGATATCCCCAGTGACGCCTGCCGAATTATTGAGCGAACACCGATCCCAAACCGTTGGTCAGACGAATTGATGCAGTGGGTTGAGACTGTTCGTCCTACATCTGCGTTGGTTCATGCAGACCCGTCGACCCCGAACGTTGCGGACCACATAGAAACGTTAGCTAAGCGGACCAGCGCTTTTCTGATTGGTGGCCTCACGTGTTCACGCACCGCTCAGCACCAGCTTGCGGGGGATTTGGGCTCGGGTGGCGTGTCTGGACTTATGTTCTCGCCAGATGTCGCGCTGACCGTTGGATTGTCTCAAGGCTGCAGCCCGCTTGGTAGCAGTCACGAAATCACTGGTGGTGAAGGCAACGTTGTTGCCAAGATAGATGGCCGGTCTGCTTTAGAGGTGTTCAAGGAAGATATTGGCGAGATGCTTGCCCGAGATTTGCAACGGGTTGCAGGCTATTTCCATGTTGCGTTTCCGGTCAGCGGCTCAGATGACAGTGCAGATTATATGGTCAGGAATCTGATCGCGATTGATCAAGAGCATGGTTGGCTGGGTGTCGGTACCGAAGTTTCTCAAGGTGATCGCATTATGTTTGTCCGCCGTGACCCGGCATCAGCACGCGCTGACCTCGACCGCATGCTGAAAGATGTAAAAAAGCGCCTGCCAGGCGCGGCCCGTGGCGCGGTCTATATATCGTGTGTTGCGCGTGGCCCGGAAATGTTTGGCACTGAAACCGCCGAGGCCAAGCATATTTCGGACGGACTTGATGGCGCACCAGTCATTGGTTTCTATGCGGGAGGCGAAATTTCCCATGACCGGTTATACGGCTATACGGGCGTACTTTTAGTCTTTGGTTGATAGCTCGAGTGCCTTGACCCGAGGTACTTGAACACCCACATTCCCCCACGAATCAAAGCGAATAGTCTCTCTGAAAGGCATCCAAATGCAGATGAATAAACTGGGCCACACGGACATCCGTGTCAGCCGTATATGTATGGGCACGATGACATTTGGGGGGCAGAACGATGAAACAGAATCGTTTGCGCTCATGGATATGTGCGCCGAACACGGTGTGAATTTTTATAACTCTGCTGAGATGTATACCTTTCCTGCTGACCCAAAAACGCAAGGGATGAGTGAAGAGATCCTGGGCAAATGGATCAAGGCGCGCGGCAACCGCTCGGACGTGGTGGTTGCCACCAAGATCACGGGGCCCGGTCCACGGTTCAAGCATATCCGCGGCGGCGACCTCAAATTTACCAAGGCGCAAATATCAGAAGCCGTCGACAATAGTCTCCGCCGATTAGGGACTGATTACATCGATTTATACCAGACCCACTGGCCTGAGAGAGACGCCAATTACTTTGGCAAGCTTGGCTATGCACATCATCCGGATAACACAGGATGGACACCAATCACGGAAGTTGTCGATGCGATGGAATAGCAGATTAAAGCCGGCAAAATTAGATCGTTTGGCCTGTCCAACGAGACGCCTTGGGGCGTTATGGAACATCTTACAAAAGCTGGAGACCGGAGCGCTCGGGCTGTTAGTGTACAAAATCCTTATAATCTACTCAATCGGACATTCGAAGTTGGGCTGGCTGAAATGGCAATTCATGAAGACGTCGGCTTGTTAGGATATTCCCCGCTTGGGTTCGGTGCGCTGACAGGAAAGTATTTGAATGGTGGATTGCCTGATGGCAGCCGCCTGAAGCTGTTCCCAGATTTCAAACGGCATTTCAAGCCGCGGGGCATCGAAGCAACGCAGCGATATGTAGAGCTTGCGCACAAACACGATTTGGATCCAACTGTGATGGCATTGGCATTTGTGAACAGTCGACCATTTTTGATGTCGAACATTATTGGTGCGACAACGCTGGAACAATTGATGACGAATTTGAGCTCTGAAGACGTCGTGTTGAGCGATGAAATTCTGACTGAAATTGATGCCATTCATGCGGATATTCCAAATCCTGCACCGTGAGGTCAGATGCGGTTATTTGTTGCGATCCCTATACCAGAAAATTTAACGACAAGATTCTCGTCGTTTGCGTCAGGCGTCCGCGGTGCGCGTTGGGTTCGCCCCGAAGGTATGCACATCACGCTATTCTTTGTGGGTGAAGCAGATAGAGAACATGCGGCTGATCTTGATGTTGAGTTAAGCCAAATATCCATGCCTACTTTCGATCTGCGCTGTGATCGATTTGATTATTTTGAACGTGGCAACAAGATCAAATCAATTTAGGCAGGGGTCGAGAATAACGATGCGTTACTCTATCTGCATAGCCGCGTAGAGGCGGCGGCAGTTCGAGCCGGGTTCGCGCGTGAAGAGCGAAAATACAAGCCTCACATTACGCTTGCTCAGTTAAATCATGCGCGTGCAGAAGATGTTGCTCAGTGGATTGCGCTGCATGATGCCATGGAGCCGGGATTAGTTCTTGTCACGCATTTCACGCTTTATCAATCACATCTAGCGCGGGAGGGTTCAATTTACGAGCCGCTCATTGAGTATAACCTCACGCAACAGGCTTGATAAATTAGATCAATTCTGGCAGTTGCGTCATGTCGGAGAAGATTAAATCAGCACCAGCTTGCCACAAGACCGATGCGTCTTCTGGCACACGATGAGACGCACCAATGAAACCAAAAACGCGCATGCCGGCCCGCTTGGCGCCTTCAACCCCAAGGGCAGTATCCTCAATCACAGTACACGCGCCAGTTTGCGCCCCCATCCGATCCGCCGCCATATAAAATAAATCAGGCGCTGGCTTGGATTGCGCAACATCGCGTCCGGAAAATAAATTTGAATCAAAATATCCAAGCAATCCGGTGGTCTGTAAGTTCGTGCGAATTTTTTCAGGGCTGCCAGAGGACGCGACGCATTTAGGTATATGCTGAAGTCGCTCGAGTGTGGCTTGCATGCCCATCACGGGTTTTAATTCTTCGGCAAACGCTTTGATGTCTTTGTCTCTGAGTGTGGCTTCGAAGTTGTCTGGCAAATCGATGCCTTCCGCTTTCACCAAGTCGATGACGCCGGGGATCGTTCTGCCTAAAAACTGATCTCGGCATTCGATGCTGGTCACAGGATAGCCGTGGCGGCTTAGATGTGCTGCCAGTACACGGTTAGAGATGACTTCGCTATCTACCAACACGCCATCACAATCAAAAATAAGAAGCATTAAGTATCCGGTCAGCTAAGTGCGTTGGAATGATGTGTGCGAATGTCTGCGAGTAAACCCTCAGATGCGGTGCCGATCATATCGAAGACATCACCAAAACCGTCTGGGCCGCCGTAATATGGATCAGGTACTTCGCGTGTATTGAGCGTTGGTGAAAAGCTTAGGAACAGGCGCACCTTGTCGATATTTTCTTTCGGGCATTGGGCTGTCAGGGTCTCAATATTTTGATCGTCCATGCCGATGACATAATCAAAGGTTTTAAAGTCGCTGGGTGCTATTTGACGCGCGCGGAGGTCTTCCAAAGAAATGCCCCGTGATTTTGCTTCGGCACGCGCACGATCATCGGGCGGGCCGCCAATGTGCCAGTCACTTGTTCCACAGGAATCTATTTCGATGTGGCCGGGCAACCCCTCATGCTCAACCAGATTTCGAAAAACGCCTTCTGCGGTTGGTGAACGACAGATATTTCCGAAACAACCAAACAAGACACGTATCATACTGATTCCTTATAAGATGAGTTGATGGATTATTGATGTGCTGGCAATGATGAGCAAGAGACGCGAATGAAAAGTATTGATAAAGATGCGCCGATTGTTGTGTTGACGGGCGCAGGCATCTCAAAGGAATCTGGCTTGGATACGTTTCGAGATACAGACGGCATTTGGTCCAAGGTTCGTATTGAAGACGTTGCGACGCCGGACGCGTTCGCTCAGGACCCGGACCGTGTTCACGCGTTCTATAATGCGCGGCGGCAAGGTTTGCTTGGTGAAAACATTAAGCCGAATGCAGCCCATCAGGCATTGGCATTGTTAGAGCGCGAATGGACTGGCGAGGTGCTTATCGTCACTCAGAATATTGATAACTTACACGAACATGGCGGCGCGCAGAATATTATCCATATGCATGGTGAGCTTTTGAAATCTATATGCAATGGATGCGGCGCTATTACTGGGTGCACAAGCGATCTTTCGATTTCAAGTGTCTGCCGTTCGTGTGATGCCAAGGGCACTCTCCGTCCGCAGGTCGTCTGGTTCGGCAAAATGCCGTTAGAGATGGAGCGGATTGAACTCGCGTTGATGAATGCTGGGTTGTTTGTATCTATCGGGACGTCGGGCAATGTTTATCCTGCGGCGGGTTTTGTTGATGCTGTGCGGCGGTACGGGCATGGCCACACTGTTGAGCTCAACCTTGAGCCATCAGCAGGTGCGACGATGTTTGTAGAGTCGGTTCACGGTGAAGTCACCACCATCGTGCCGAATTTTGTTAAGGGTTTGCTGTCGTCCTGTTAAAGGTATGGCTCAATCTTCAGCAAGTCGTACGCCATCAAATCGATCAAGCTTATTCCTATCCATCATAGACCTGAGCCGGGCACCGTACTTTTCTGGAATTTCAGAATATGCGGTGAGATAATTAGTGAGTTTTCGCCCACTCGGGATGGTGTCTTGCGCGCGCATTTTAGCGCGGGCTTTACGGAAACTTTTATAGGCACTATGTGTGTTTAAATTTTTGATATAGGCGCGGACACTTGCCGATATATCTTTAAAAATCATCACTTTGAATCCTTCAGCTTGATGAGGATCCATCCCGGGCGCATCCATGTTGTAGGTGCGCATCCCGAAATAATTATTACCTTTGAGGGCGAACCTTGAAGATGCCCATCCGCTTTCAAGTGCGGCCTGTGATAAAATCAATGATGCCGGTACCACGTCTACGCGTCGCAAAAGTTCGTCTACGTCGCTCATGTCTACATCATATTTCTGATAAAGAGATTTCGGCGCAGATTTTGTATTTGCTAAAATATTCTCTCGCTCGGCACGAACCTTGTCGTTCTCGCGGGCGATAATTGGCAGCATAATTTTGAAGAAAGTTTCTTTCTTCTCTGTGATGTCGGGTATCCGGCGAAGATCCACGCCAATGCGATCAATAATTATGTTGGGGGCAGCTTTCTCAGACGCGACGGTTGCCAGGTCGTAGTCCAAAGCACGGTGAATATCTATAGCAGTTAAAGGCGGCAGTGCCGCGATCTCGGTCTCAGTCAATACGACAGCATTTTGATCTTCGCTCGAGACAAGAAATGCCATCGCAATTGCAGTTAAACCAATTGCAGCGGCAATGGCTGTGATTGTGCGCGCACTTTGAGCTTTGATGAAGCTGTGAATTGATCTCAGCTTATTTAATAAAATCTTGTGCATATTGTTATTTTTCTTTCAGATCCCTAGGTTCTGATTGGCTCTATCATATGCTATTGAAGGAGCATGGTAAAACCGGTGGAAACGCTCGAGAGTCTATTGCAACGTATTCGCAGCTGTGACGTCTGCAAAGCGGACCTGCCGCTTGGGCCCAGACCTATCGTGAGCGCCTCGTCATCAGCCAGGCTTTTGATCATCGGCCAGGCGCCAGGTACGAAGGTGCATCAATCCGGCGTGCCCTGGGATGATCCTTCTGGTGACCGGCTGAGAGAGTGGCTTAATCTCGATGCTGAAACATTTTATGATGATGCGCGTGTGGCTATTGTACCGACCGGGTTTTGCTATCCGGGACGTGATCCAAAGGGGGGTGATCACCCTCCCAGACCAGAATGTGCCCCGCTTTGGTACAAACCACTTCAAGCTCATCTTAAGAACGTTCGATTGACTCTATTGGTTGGGATGCATGCGCAGGCATATCATTTGGCCGAGAGGCGGCAGCGGACCATGACGGAAACGGTGCGCGCATGGCGTACGTGTGGACCTGACACCCTTCCAACCCCACATCCAAGCTGGCGTACGACAGGATGGATGAAGAAAAACCCTTGGTTTGAGGCCGAAATATTACCGGAATTACAGGCGCGCGTTGCGGTTTTGATGAAAAATTAAGGTCAAATCTTTAATCTAATAAATATAAGATCAGTCGATTAATCATGTTTTGATTTCTGATCAGGGTGTCGAAAAACGATGCTTTTTGAGTGTTGCCGTCGGCGGGTATGAAAACGAGGACCTATGCATACCATTACCGACAATGATTTGTTCCACAGATTGGCCTTCGATAATCCGTGGTGGGAGTTCAAAGATTCGACGCTTGTGGCGTTTAAGAATCCCCCTAAACGTGTTTTCTTCCCGGCATTCCACAAAAGTGTGATGAATACATGCATTGGCAATGTTCTTGTCCTTGCTGGACCGTTGCGTGCGGGAAAACGGTGATGATGCGCCAACTTGTGGCTTAATTGATCGAAACCGTTGTGAAACCGACGAACATTCTTTATTGCTCGTGGACCACCCCAAGTTATACCGCTGCTGATATTACAATCTTGTTCGAGATGTTTTGTCGCTGCTATCACCATGGGCCTGATGCTGAAATCTATGTTTTCTTTGATGAAGTCCAGTACGCAAAAGACTGGGAAAAATCTCTCCTGAAACTTGCCAAGATGCGCCCCAAGGTAAAGATTGTCGTCGCTGTATCATCTGGGGCACCTGCGATTGTTAGTGGCACCAAGGTTATGGAAGACCGGATGGAAGTCTTCATTTTGCCACCTTTGACGTTTCTTGAGTTTTTGCGGTTCCGTGGATCTGAGGAAAAATTGTTCGTGGCATCTTTGAATACCGAGAAGAATACAGGCGCCATGACGCTCGAGCCAAATGCGCTCCCGGCGTTGAACCAGGAGTTTCACCGATACGTTAATTTTGGTGGCTTTTTAGAAGGCATCTTGTCGGGCAAAGATGGTGTGCCTGCCCCTGCGTTCGTACGTGATGGGGTCGCAGACCGTGTGCTTCATAAAGATTTAGCATCTCTATCAGGTGTGAATGACCCTCAAGAACTCAATCGACTGTTTGGTCTGCTTGCGTTTAATACGGGGCGTGAAGTCTCGATGGATGATCTTGCCAAGGCAACGAACATCGCCAAGAACACGCTGCGCAAATATCTCGATTATCTTGAACAGGCCTTTCTTATTCGCCGGATCAATCGTGTTGATCGGGATGGAAAGAAGTTTCAGCGCCAGGTTTTCTTCAAAGTGTACCTGACGCGTCCCTGCTTGTATGCGGCGCTGTTCGCGCCCGTGCCGCCGTCGGACCAGTTCTTCCAGCGCCTGGCTGAAACGGCCCTCGTATCCCAATGGCTTGGTTCTACGGCAATAGAAAACCTCTACTATGCGAGTTGGCGTGGTGGCGAGGTGGATCTGCTGACGTTGCACCCTGAAACCGGCAAGCCTGATCACGTCTATGATTTGGATTGGCCAAACACGTATGTACGGACTGAGACGCGGCCGGATCAAATGGTCAATTTCGTGCGTGAAAATAACCCAGATGCCACATCATACGTGCTGACCAGCACTTTTGCCCGGAGTGCGACAATGAAGGGTATTAATCTGACCCTGGCACCTTTTGCATTGTATAGTTATTGGATCGAGCGTGACTCAACGCTGAAAGCATTTCACAAGCCGAAAAAGTAGCTGCTTTGTGTCTAGGCGGCGTGCTGATCTTGTTTGAATGCGTTTAAAATTGTCTCAAGATAGATGCCAAGTAAAATGCCGGCGACACCGAAGCATAAGAACATGACAGCTCCGCCTAATGCCTGAATGGAACCGCTTAAAAAGCAGATGCCAAACCAGGCAGCCGCGCCAACGATAAACATGCCAGATATAAAATAGATAACGAGTTTGATCACAGACGCCACACGCCTACCCCGATAAGTATGGTTAATAAAACCTTAACGAGGATAGGTGCAGTGGTCAACCTATGTGGAAATCAAATACCAGTGTTGATCTATTTTCGACCTAATAGACGCAAACGCAGTGCGTTCAAGCGAATGAAGCCTTCAGCATCGCGCTGATCATAGACATCATCTTCTTCAAACGTCACCATTGCTTCGTCATACAGTGAGAATGGTGACTTGCGGCCCATGATAATGACGTTGCCCTTGTAAAGTTTCAGGCGAACGGTGCCGGTGACGCGCTCAGAGGCATGGTCAATGGCGGCTTGAAGCATTTCACGTTCAGGTGCAAACCAGAAGCCGTTGTACACCATCTCGGCATAACGCGGCATCATCTCGTCTTTGGTGTGCATGGCGCCACGCTCGAGTGTCAGGCTCTCCATCGCGCGGTGTGCATGGAACAATACAGTCCCGCCTGGGGTCTCATAGACACCGCGAGACTTCATGCCGATGAAACGGTTCTCAACAATGTCAGTACAACCGACACCGTTACGACCGCCGAGCTCATTGAGCTTGGTCAGCAATGTTGCGGGGCTCATCTTTTCACCATTGATGGCAACCGGATCGCCCTTTTCGAAATCGATGGTGATTTCTTCCGGGGTATCGGGGGCGGCCATCGGTGTCACCATGCGTGACAAGATAAGATCGTAATCTGGCTCAACCCATGGGTCCTCAAGAACCTTACCTTCAGATGAAATGTGCAGAAGGTTGGCGTCCTGGCTGAACGGTGCTTCGCCCCGTTTGTCTTTAGGCACAGGGATCTGGTTTTGCTCAGCATACTCAATCAGTTTGGTACGGCTGTTGAGATCCCACTCACGCCATGGCGCGATAATTTTGATCGACGGCTCAAGCGCGTAATAGCCCAGCTCGAAACGAACCTGGTCGTTACCTTTACCGGTCGCGCCGTGGGACACGGCATCAGCACCGGTTTCACGTGCGATCTCAATCTGACGCTTGGCGATCAAAGGCCGCGCAATAGAGGTGCCCAGCAAATAGGTGCCTTCATAAAGCGCGCCAGAGCGGAACATTGGAAAGACATAGTCGCGAACGAATTCTTCGCGAAGATCTTCGATATAGATTTCCTTGATGCCCATCATTTCGGCTTTTTGGCGGGCTGGCTCTACCTCTTCGCCCTGACCAAGGTCAGCCGTAAAGGTGACGACTTCACAGTCGTAGGCGTCTTTAAGCCACTTAAGAATAACAGAGGTGTCGAGGCCGCCGGAATAGGCCAGCACAACTTTTTTGATGTCTTTGCTCATACGCTTGCGCCTTCAAGAAAAAATGTGAAACAGCGCGGGCAGTATAGGCACAGCGCCCGCTTCGTAAAGCGGCCATCTTAAGCGTGCGTATAAATATTCTGAAGGCGGTTAGGCTGCAGCCGACTTTCTTGTGTGTAGGCCGATAACATCTTCGACCGTGGCGCGTTGTTTCGGCCCCATATAATCAAGGTCACGGTCGGTTAGGCCCATCGATAAAAGTACCGCTAATTGCTCGCCACCCATAGAGCCTTCATACCGAGAAGGACGTGTGCGAGATGGCTTGGACGGGCGCCGCGACTTAGGATTTTCATCGATAAGCCCTGCTATCATCGCAGTGAACGTCTTTGGATCTGATAGCACGTGGCACCTCCATGATCTGATTGATCAGGGCACCATCGGACCACGACAAGGTTTAGAATTGTTTAAAGCGTCAGAGTGCAGAAAATGATAAAAAATACCGAAAACCTGGCAAAAATTACCCAGTTTCATCTTTTGGCTTAGGTAAGTTTTCGAGTTCCTGTATGAGGAGAGCACCCGTCCCAAGACCGTTTGGCGCGGTGCGAAGCTGTGTCGCAATATCACCTGACAGGACAGCACCTTGGGCAGCATCCTGCTCGATCGCGTTTTCAGCAGAAAGCCGTTTCTGGATTTCGAGGGCCACCATCTTTTCAATTTGCTCGCGTTGGCTGGACGGCATGTTATCCAGGTCGTCCTCGTTAAAGCACATAGCTTCAAGGATTTTCTCGCGAAGTTCTTCCATCTTCTTAGCCTGGATTTCATCCGTGTATGAGCGGAACCCCTTGTCCTGAATTTCGACAAGCGTTTGATGGAAAGCACTCTTCCATGCGGGGCCTTCATCAAGCGTAGGCTGAGAATTCACGCCCGGAACCTGCGATGAAGGCAATGCAGCGGCTGCGCCGTAAGCGTTCGTCGTGTCAGATTTGTCGATCATACCATTATCCTCTTCATTTATACCTGAAGATATCGAGGCAAGAAGCAGACCAATTATCTGTAAATGAAGGTTTTTCTTAACACTTGAGAGCTTAGGAGAACTGAACAGTCACAAGGTTCTCATCGAATGAAAGATGGCTTTTGATCTCTGCGACTTCGGGGACCGGGTCACGGTAGCACCACGCCGCGTCGATGATGACATTGTCGTCGGTCACGACATTAAAATACGTCGCATCACCTTTGAAATGGCAATGTGTCGCTGTGTCTGAACCCTGACAAGTACTTGCGATCACGTCATTTAGTGGAATGTAGTATCTTGGTGGATAGCCACTTTCCCGCAAGACAAAGGCCCGCTCGGATGTTGCAACATTCGTGTCACCAGCACTGACAGTTATTGTGCCGTCAAAGGGCGTGATCGTGATTTGATGGTCGTTGGTCACGGCGTTACAGCGGTCTCGCGGTCACTGAATTTCTTGGCCCGCTCACTGGCTGATTTCAATTGGCCACAGGCGGCCATGATGTCGCGGCCTCGTGGTCGCCGCACAGGTGATGAATATCCAGCGGCATTAACAATATCTGCAAATTTATGGATACGGTTATTTGATGAGCACTCATAGGCAGTGCCTGGCCATGGATTGAAAGGGATCAAGTTAATCTTGGCCGGGATGCCTCGGACCAAATTCACCAGCTCGTGGGCATCAGCGTCGGTGTCGTTAACACCTTTAATCATCACATATTCAAACGTAATACGCCGTGCATTCGACGATGTTGGATAGCGGCGGCATGCTTCAAGCAATTCGTGGATGGGCCACTTTTTATTGATAGGCACCAGTTCGTCGCGCAAATCATCGCGTACAGCATGCAGGCTGATGGCGAGGTTCACACCAAGTTCTTCACCGCAGCGTTCAATTTCAGGGACAATCCCTGAGGTTGATAGGGTAATCCGTCGTTTCGACAGGGAAATACCTTCATGATCCATGACAATGGTCAGCGCTTTGGCAACGTTTTCATAGTTAAACAAAGGCTCACCCATGCCCATCATGACGATGTTGGACAGCATTCGCGTGCCGTCCTGAGGGGTTGGCCATTCGTTGTAGCTATCGCGCGCCGCCATAAATTGCCCAACGATTTCACCGGATGTCAGGTTGCGGACCAGTGGTTGCGTGCCCGTATGGCAGAAACTACACGTAAGCGTACAGCCGACCTGGCTTGAGACACACACCGCACCGCGATCGTTCTCTGGGATATAAACGGTTTCAACGTCCTTGAAATCGTCCAGGCGGAACAGCCATTTACGCGTACCGTCTGTCGACGTTTGCAGGGTGGCAACGCTTGGCCGTCCAACCTTGTGGGTTTCCGCAATCTTGGTGCGGAAGTCTTTGGCCAAGGTTGTCATCTTGGCAAAGTCAGTTTCACCTTGATGGTAAATCCAATGCCAAAGCTGCTTGGCACGAAATGGTTTCTCATCAAGACGCACCAATTCTTCGGCAAGCTCAGCACGGCTGAGGCCAACAAGTTCAATGCGTGGGTCAAAGGGTATAGGTGTTGTCATGGCGCGGGGTTTACACCTAAATGCGCGCCACGCCAAGTGTGCCGTTCTATTGTGGACAAGCTTGGCGCGTCTACAGGAATGCTTTAAAGCGGTATCATGACCGCATTAGGATTTGCCCGCCGCGATAAAGTCATCGCAATTACGCTGCTGGCAACAGCAGAAGTCCTGGCTTTGGCGTTGTGGTTTTCCGCAAGTGCGGTCGTCCCCAGCCTCAAGGCAGAGTTTCCGCTCAGCGATGGCCTGGCAGCGTTGTATACCAGCGCTGTCGCTATCGGGTTCATTGCAGGGACGTTGGTCAGCGCTGTCCTGACCCTTTCTGACCGCATTAAGCCGGCGACGCTTTTTTCTATTTCTGCGCTTATCGCAGCCTTAGCCAATGCATTAATCCTTATTGTCGATCCGACGTCCACAAGTGCGATTGTACTTCGCATGATCACCGGCGTGTGTATGGCGGGGATTTATCCGGTTGGTATGAAAATGGCGTCGTCGTGGACGAAAGGGGACACGGGGTTTTTAGTTGGCTTGTTGGTCGGTGCGCTAACACTGGGATCAGCCTTGCCACACTTGTTTAATGTTGCAGGCGGGATTGATTGGCGTTTTACACTTGGTGCTGCGTCTGTTTCAGCAATCCTCGCAGCATGCCTCATTCGATTTGCGAAAACCGGTCCGAACTTGGCCCCAGCGGCCCCTTTCAATCCAACAGCGGTGCTTGAAGCGTGGCGGAACAAACCGCTTAGATTGGCCAATCTTGGGTATCTTGGCCACATGTGGGAGCTTTATGCCATGTGGGGCTGGATCGGATTGTTTCTTGCGCAAAGCTTTAGCCAAAGCGGCCTGTTGGATCCGGTCTTCTGGGCCGGTCTTGCCACCTTTGCTGTGATTGCCTCGGGCGCATTGGGATCATTGGGCGGCGGTATCTTTGCGGACCGTATGGGCCGGACAACGTTGACGATGGGGGCGATGGCAATCAGTGCCAGTTGCGCAGCAGGTGTTGGCTTTGTCTTTGGCGGCGCGCCGATCGCTATGATGGTCATATGTATTATTTGGGGCATCACCGTCGTTGCTGACTCAGCACAATTTTCGTCCTGCGTGATCGAGTTATCTGACCCCCGCTACGTTGGGAGCATGCTGACCATTCAGACGTGTGCCGGTTTTTTACTGACCCTTGTGACAATCCATATGCTGCCAATTTTTGCCGGTCTCGTGGGGTGGCAATGGGCCATGGCACCGCTCGCCATTGGCCCCGCCTTAGGCGTTGTCGCGATGGCCCGGCTGCATGTACATCCGGAGAGTAAAAAGCTGGCAAACGGCAATCGTTAGCCCGTTGCGAGCAGTGCGACACCACCCATGATGACAAGAGCCCACGACAGACGGCGTTTTAAATCACCCTCTCCCAGCCAAATACTGCCCATCAAAACGGTCATGACAACGCTACTTTCCCGAAGCGGTGCGACATAGATCACAGGTGTGAACGTCATCGCATAGAGGACCAGAATATAGGCGAGAGGACTAATGATCGCGACGACCAGCACGGCCGTGCAATGGTCTCGCCAGTGTCCTTTGACCAGTTCCATGCGACGTAACGCAATAGGGGTCATGATCAATAACCTGATTGATATGGATGCGTAATCAAGGATCAGTGGGGGTATCATTATCACCGCAACGGCATGCGCGTCCAAAACTGTGTACGCACCGATAAAGACGCCGGTACTGATCCCGAATAAAAGTGATGTCGTGAGATTGCTTGAGCGTTTCTTAAATCCACCCGTTAGATTGATCACGCCCGCAATAATGATGAAGACGCCAAGGGCAGCTTGAATTGAAATCGCTTCACCAAGAACGATGACAGCGAAAGTGACCGACAATAAGGGGCCCGTCGATCGGGCTGTTGGATAGACCAGCGATAGATCGCCTCTACGGTATCCTGCTTGTAAGCAAAGAAAGTAGGCAATGTGAAGCAGAGAACTGCCGACGATGAACCCGATTTCCACCCAGCCCCACTGCGTTTCTACTGTGGCGAAGACATAAAAAGCTGCAGGGAAATAAAGGATGCAGGTGACGAGGGAGAACAGCCAAATGAGTTCTGGCCCTCCGTTGATACGTTTGACGTAAAAATTCCAGGTTGCGTGACAAACTGCGGCGGCAAAAACGAGGAGGAAAGCAAAAAGAGTCATATGATCATCCAAGTGTTAGACATTAAGACGTGCGTCAGCACGCTCGTCCAACCCCCCTTGGTTTTTGTCCTTTGGGTGTCTGCCTGAATGGCTCATAACGGCGCTCGGACCAGACTCAGTTGCCTGACGGAACCCTAGCCGCACTTGGATAAGCACTGCCAAGGGTAGGCAGTGTCATAAAAATGTAAAGAATAATTCCCGCGAGACGCCTGACCGAGATATCAGATGTCTGGTGCATCGATCCCATTCTGGCGGCATGCAGCGACCAGCGTGTTCCTAAGCAAGCAGGCAATCGTCATTGGACCGACACCGCCCGGCACAGGGGTGATCGCACTGGCAACACTTGACGCTTGAGCGAAATCAACATCGCCAACGAGCTTCTTTTTGCCTTCACCTTTTTCAGGTGCATCGACACGGTTGATACCCACATCGATGACCACGGCACCTGGCTTGATCCAATCACCTTTGACCATTTCAGGGCGACCGACGGCTGCGACCAGGATGTCGGCTTCACGGCAACGGGCCTCTAAATCTTCAGTTCTGGAATGTGCGATGCTGACGGTGCAGCTTTCGTTCAGTAAAAGTGCTGCCATGGGTTTGCCAACGATGTTGGACCGGCCCAATACCAACGCGCGTTTGCCAGACAATGAGCCAAAATGATCTTTTAGCATCAACAGGCAACCATAAGGCGTGCACGGAACCAGGGCACTTTGCCCGGTCCATAAGCGGCCGACGTTGAGTATATGAAAGCCGTCGACATCCTTGTCCGGATCAATCGCCGCCAAGACTTTGCTCTCGTCGATATGTGACGGCAGCGGCAATTGAACAAGAATGCCGTTACAGGCCTTATCATCGTTCAATGTCTTAATCATCGATAACAGCGTGGCCTCGGGGGTGTCAGCATCAAGACGGTGCGTGACTGATTCCATGCCAGCTTCAACGGTCTGTGTGCCTTTGTTGCGGACATACACCTGGCTCGCAGGATCTTCACCGACCAAAATCACTGTAAGGTTAGGCTTTAAGCCATGAGCGTCAGTGATCTTGGCAACTTTGGCGCCGACGCGTTCGCGCAAACCTGCGGCGAAAGCTTTTCCATCAATGATTTTAGCATCGCTCATTATTTTTATCCCTCACGTTGAATGGTCAATTATCTGCTGAAGAGTGGCTTTAAGATTTTTGCCGTCACCACGAATGAAAAGTGTCTTGTTACGCTCTGTCTGTCCCCGAATAACCTGACAATCTGTTTTTCGCAAACGCCACTATTTTGCCAGTAACTTTATGACGGCAGTGTTGGCTTTACCTTTCTCTGGAACGGCGGTGACTGCGAGCTTAAGTGCGCCGTTTCCTTGTGCATCAGCGACGACGTCGCCAATAGAGTCTCTGGATGCGTCCGGGGTCACGCGAAGTTGGACCTCAAGTCCTTCTGGAACAACTTTAAAAGGCGTCTCAGCCAATGCGAAGTGCAAGACGCGCAATAACGTCTTTGGCAAACCATAGGAGCAAAATCAGGATAACTGGAGAGATGTCGACGCCCCCAAGGTCCGGCAGCATCGCTCGAATACGGCTGAGCAAAGGCTCCGTCAGGCGTGTCACCACGTCGTAAATCATGCGCACGAATTGATTGGATAGATTGATCACGTTGAATGTGATGAGCCAGCTCATGATAACACCGATAATGAGCACCCACGTATATAACTCAATGAGGTGATAAAGCAGTGCCAGTGCTGGGCCAATAACAACGTCCATGATCGTCCTTTCTTATGCGCGTGCACAGGCACGCTGAAATCGAACATAAGGTAGTTGTCCAGCTTCCGCCACGCAAGTAGGCGAATGACGTTCTCTATCAGTTAAGGGGGTGCCTGCTCGCATACTCGTGATGTGATGTTAGTCGCATCATTTCTGTGAGTGCCGTATTTTGGCACGATGGCACATATATTACTCGTTGAAGATGATCTGGATTTGCGGGAAATGCTCAAGGCTATTCTTGCCGATGAAGGGCATCATGTCGTCGATGTTAGTGATGGTCAGGCGGCGCTGGCTGCAATTCGAGGTGGCCAACCAGACTTAATCGTCAGTGATATCATCATGGATGGTATGGAGGGTATCGCGGCGATTATGGCGTTTCGAAAGCTGCTGCCGGAAACTCCCATCATCGCAATGTCGGGCAACGAGCTTTATTTAAGCAACAGTGAAAAACTTGGTGCGGACTTGGGATTATTGAAACCGTTCACACGCGCGACTTTTCTGTCTGAAATTAACGCCTTGTTGGATGCTTCTGAACGGCAACTCTTGACGGCAGGTGCCTGAGTCCGCACTTTCCTTTCATGATTATGGGAGGGTGATATGGCAGAAAAGTTGGAAGCCAAAGCGCGGCAAGCTGCGTTGAGTGATTTAAGTAAATGGTCCGAGGTCGGTGGACGTGATGCGATTAGCCGCATCTATAAGTTTAAAAACTTTAATCAAGCGTTTGGTTTCATGAGTCGTGTCGCGATGAAGGCCGAGAAAATGGATCATCATCCCGAGTGGTACAATGTCTACACGACGGTGGATGTGACGCTTGCCACCCACGATGCAGGCGGTGTGACGGCATTGGATATTGAGATGGCCAAGTTCATGGATAAAGTGGCCGCTTCTATTTAGGGGGCTATTGCGCTGCGACTTTTTTGCTGAGCGTCTCAAGCATTTTTAGAAATAATGAGCTCGGCACCGCAAACCCTTTGCCGCCAAGGCGATTCTTTGTGTGGGCAGCGTGCACCGCCGCCAATCGGTATTCTTTTCCATCCGAAAATACGATAGGCGAGCCACTGTCGCCGGGAACGGCTTGGCACTGATACTCTGCAATTTTGAGGCCTTTGGTAAACCCAAGCATTAGGCATGCAGGATGCGCCGTCAGTACTTGGCCACGGTCACCACTGTACCCTGCCTGAGTAAAAACGGTTTTCGCTTTACGGAGCTTCCAGAAAATATCTTCGGTATAAGCGGCAGGGCGGACAATGCCGGTAGTCGGGCTTGGGTCGTCTTCCAACACGATGAGTGCCCAGTCATAGACAACAGCATGGACCGTTGATTTACGTAACGGATCATGACCGGGTGCGGGATGAATTTCAGCGGCGACGGAATGGAAAATGTACTCACCGCGGTCCCAGCCTGCGACAAAATGCAAACTCTCTGGGGGCATATACCCGCCCGTATTTCGGTTGATCAGGCAGTGCGCTGACGTCACGACAATTTTAGGGGCAACGACGGTTGCTATGCAGTGACCGCGCCCGGCTTTGTTAAAACGTCCAACAGCAGTTCAGGGATAGACCCAGGAATCCGCCTTCACACGAACATCGCCAGCACCGTAAGCGCTGGTTTTGGCTTATAATTATAATCGGCGGTTTGGGCGTTGGCTGCGGCGCCGATGAGACCGATGAATAAAGGGGGTATGAGGGCTTTGATCATTGAGGCGCCATTCGAAGCGCGCCATCCAGGCGAACGACTTCGCCGTTCATCATGACATTGTCGATCATATGCATTGCGAGCTTGGCATATTCGTCGGGATCACCAAGCCGGGACGGAAACGGGACACTATCGCCAAGCGCTTTTTGAACGTCGTCTGGCAGGCCATATAGCATGGGCGTGCCAAAGATGCCGGGGCGATGGCTAAAACCCGCACCCCGCTTTTGGCGAGCTCGCGGGCCACAGGTAATGTCATGGATGTAACACCACCTTTGGACGCGGCATAGGCGGCCTGGCCAATCTGGCCATCAAAGGCAGCGATGGACGCTGTGTTGATGATGACGCCGCGTTCAGCAGTCTCGAGTGCATCGAGTGCCTGCATGTCTGCGGCGGCAAGGCGCATGAGATTGAACGAGCCAATCAGATTGATGTTAATGACTTTGGCGAATGTCTCTAGAGGCTGCGCGCCATCTCGTCCGACAATTTTCTTGGGCGGCGCAATTCCGGCGCAACTGACGAGGATACGCGCTGGGCCGTGTTTTTCACGGGCCTCGGCGACGGCGGCTTCGGCACTTTCTGCACTCGACACGTCACAGCTGACAGCAATCCCGCCGATTTCGTCTGCCATTTTTTGTGCGGCATTCATATTCAGATCAAAAATCGCGACCTTGGCACCATTTGCTGCTAAGGCTTGTGCTGTGGTAGCGCCAAGTCCGGATGCACCACCTGTGACGATCGCTGCGTGACCTGAGACGTCCATCTTCGTATTCTTTCTATTAATCGATTTAAATGTGTAGCAAGAGATTGAGTGAGCGACAACGTGAGCCGGACACCGGAAGAAAATGAGAAGGTCGTCGCCGAAGGCTTTATTGAGAAGGCGCATCGTACTTTAGGGCGTATCCCTTTTACAGACGAAGCCGTTGCCGCATACTATTGCGCAACAGATGATGCGACACCGGGCCGTGTCCGGATAACCTTGATGGCGGCATTGGCATATTTCATTGTGCCGATCGACGTGATACCGGATTTTATTGCAATGCTGGGTTTCACTGATGATGCAGCGGTATTCTGGGCGGCGTGGCGATCTGTTCAAGGACATGTGACAGATCAACATCGCAACAAAGCTCGCGCATTCTTAAATCGAAAGTCGACAGAAAAGCCACGTATTAATGATGGCTCATCTTGAGGAGGAAATATTGACCACACCACTTTGGCAGCCCACGCAAGACCAGATAGACGGCGCACGGATGACAGAAATCCGCCACCACATTGAAAAGCAATGGAGCGTTGAGTTGAAAGATTCCAGTGAGCTTTGGAATTTTTCAGTGACCGAGCTTGAAAAATTCTGGACCTCAGTGTGGGACTATAGCGACATCATCGCTGAGACCCGTGGTGCACGTATTTTGGCCGATGGCAACAAGATGCCTGGTGCGAAATGGTTCCCAGATGCCCGACTGAACTTTGCTGAGAATTTGCTGAAACGTCGCGATGACGGCGAAGCCATGGTGTTCAACGGCGAAAATAAAATTATCCGGCGACTGACGTTTAAAGAAGTCTTTGAACAAGTATCCGTAACGACACAAATTCTGGCCAACCTTGGTGTTGCTGAAGGTGACCGGGTTGCCGGGTATTTGCCGAATATGCCGGAAACAATTATTGCGATGATGGCAACGAATGCATTGGGGGCTGTGTGGTCATCATGCTCGCCAGACTTTGGTGAGCAGGGCGTGTTAGACCGGTTCAGGCAGATCACCCCAAAAGTCTTATTCTGCACTGATGGGTATTGGTATAATGGCAAGCGCCATGATGTACGCGCAAAGACAGCCGGGATCGCAAACCAACTGCCAAGCATCACAAAAACAATTTTGTTTCCCTACGGGGACCAGGCTGCAGACGTCGGTCTATTAACGAATGCCATGACGTACGAAGAGGCTGCAGCAGGGCTTGTCCCTAGCGACATCGCGTTTCGCCAACTGCCGTTTGATCACCCTCTGTATATTATGTTCTCGAGCGGTACCACGGGTGCGCCAAAATGCATCGTCCATTCGCAAGGTGGCGCGTTATTGAAGCATGCGACGGAACAGCCACTGCATTGCGATATCCGCAAAGATGATCGGGTGTTCTTTTTCACCACATGCGGTTGGATGATGTGGAATTGGTTGGTCACCAATCTGGCATGGGGTGCCACGTTGTTACTGTATGATGGATCGCCGTTCTATCCGACAGGCGAGACCTTGTTCACTTTTGCTGACGAAGAAAAAATGACGCTGTTTGGCACATCGGCCAAGTTTGTCGATGCGCTGAACAAAGCAGAACTCCGACCTCGTGATACCCACGATTTATCATCGATCCGCATGTTCTGTTCAACTGGATCGCCTTTGGCCCCCGAGGGGTTTGATTACGTTTATGATGCGGTGAAAACGGATATTCATCTGGTTTCGTTCTCGGGCGGCACCGATATCATGGGATGTTTTTGTGGAGGTGACGTCACACGTCCGGTATGGCGCGGTGAGATTCAGGCACGCTTTCTTGGCATGGCCGCTAATGTCTTCGATGAAGAAGGGCAGCCCGTCCAAGGCAAAAAAGGTGAACTGGTTTGTACAAAACCGTTCCCAACAGTGCCGATTGAGTTTCTTGATGATCCAGGTGATGCACGCTTTAAGGCGGCGTATTTCGAGATGTTTCCAAATATCTGGACACATGGCGATTATGTAATGCTGACGGAACATGATGGCATCGTCATCTTTGGGCGATCTGATGCAACGTTGAATCCGGGTGGTGTGCGGATCGGCACGGCGGAGATCTACCGCCAAGTTGAGAAGCTTGCGGAAGTTCAGGAAACCATTGTGATTGGTCAGGAGTGGGACAATGACGTGCGGGTTATCCTGTTTGTCATTGTTCGGGACGGCTATGAACTGGATGACGAGCTGATTGCGAAGATACGTAAACAGGTGCGAGACAATTGCACGCCACGTCACGTGCCGGCAAAAGTCATTGCTGTTAAAGATATACCGCGCACAAAGTCTGGAAAGATCACCGAACTTGCTGTTCGCGATATCGTACACGGCCGCCCAATCAAGAATAAAGAGGCGCTGGCGAACCCTGATGCATTGAAGCTGTTTGAGGATCTGGCCGAGCTTAAAGTCTAGCGACCTGTCGTGTTGGTTTTGCCCTAGATTTCAACGTTGGCAATAGACCGGTACATTGCCTGAAGTGCACTCGGCGCCGTGCTGTCGCCAGACTTGGCGCGTTTGACGAGCTGTTCGACGCAGGCTTCGGTGATGGCCCTGAGTTCTGACGATTCCATTTCACCAAGAAATTGATCGGGGTTGTTTCGAATGGCCAAGATGAATGGGTTACTCATGAATTTTTCTCCAAGCGGCGTTTCGTCGCCAGTCTTGATGCTGATTCTTTGGCTTCGACTATGAGCCAATCACGAAAGGCGCGGACTTTTGGGCGATCAATGTTCGTTTCAGTGACCGCGACATGATAGCTATACTACGCTGTGAGCGCGAGATCAAAAGGTGCTACAAGCTTACCGGCATCAATATAGTCAGCAACCAAAAGGCCACGCCCCAAAGCGACGCCGTCACCCGCCATTGCAGCCTGTATCACCAAGTTTGCATGGGTGTAGCCGGGTCCTCGCGTTGGGTCGATATCGTTAAGACCTGCTTCTTGCAGCCACATGGTCCAATCTTGGATCATGTCGTCATGGGTAAGTGTGTGATGGCGAAGGTCTGAAGGCTTTTTTAAGCCATTGCCTTGCGTCAGCAATTCTGGGGCACAAACCGGGAAGATATCTTCACGCATAAGTTCTTCGCTAATAAGTCCGGGCCAATTACCCATCCCATTGCGCACACCGATATCAATCCCATCGCGGTCATAATCGGCAATGGCATTAGAGCTCGCCAAGCGGATGTCGATGTCTGGATTGAGTTTGCGGAACCGGACCATCCGCGGCATGAGCCACGTTGCGGCAAGGCTGTCCATTGTTGCAATTGTCAGGATGCCGGATTGATCGCGTCGTTTTACACGGCTTAACGCGGCATCCATCGAATCAAACGCATCTGTGAGTTCTGGCAATAATGTCTGTCCGGCATCGGTCAATATAAGCTGTCGGTTCCAGCGCAGGAAAAGGATCAAGCCAATCTGTTCTTCGAGGGACTTAATTTGATGCGAGACAGCAGCCTGCGTGACATTCAGTTCATCCGCAGCTCGGGTGAAGCTGAGATGACGCGCAGCCGCTTCAAAAGCGCAGAGAGCATTGAGGGAGGGCAGGCGACGGGACATAAATACCAACATTTTTCATAAGGTTTAATTATTTATTTATATCTTATATATGATGCGATAATCACCTAACTAATTGATATAAGTAGAAATATATATTGTTCTCGTAGCATTCGGATAATATTTTCTAATGATTATATAAATTAATGTCGTTTGTTGATATGCGAGATAGCGGGTATTTGTTTGTTCATCGACGCCATACTGAAATTGTTCAGCTGGCTCCGACGAGGAGAAAACAAATGACCAGTATTATGAAAATGTTTCCTGCAGCAACCGGCGTTGGCCGCGAGTTATTCAAAGCCAGCATGATTGCTGTGTTTGTGCTGCCTGAGCGTGGACTGGATGTGCTCCATACGTGGGGCCAGCGTATCGAATCTCGCCAAATGCTTGGCCATATTGAATGGCAGCGGCTTGATGACATGGGTATGACCCCTGAAGATGGTGCACGTGAGAGCGCAAAACCGTTCTGGCGCGCCTAACTCTAAGATCAATGAGTTGTAGAGAGAGCGACCTTTTTCCAAGCGGGGTCGCTCTTTTTTTTATGCGCCAGATTTTCTGAAATACTTAGGATGTACGGAAAGAGGATAGATCAATGCTTGAATATTTACGGATGATGGTGCGCTATAATAAGTGGGCGAACGCAAAGCTGAACACGGCGATCATGGATATTAGTGATGACGCCTACATGGCCAAGCGCGAGGCCTTCTTTGGTTCCATTCACGGCGGCCTCAATCATATTCTTTTGGTCGACCGGATTTGGCGGGGCCGCGTTGAAGGCAATCCCCACCCGGCGGACCGTCTGGACATCATTGTGACAGATGACCGAGAGGCATTTGTAAGCGAGCGCATGGTAGAAGACGATATCCTTATCGACTTCACAGATAGCTTTGATGAAAAAAGTCTTGATGAAAAAGTGACGTATTCATCTTTGATTGGGTTCACGGGTAAAGACCCAAGGCGGCTTATTCTGGCGCACATGTTCAATCACGCAACGCATCACCGGGGCCAGGTCCATGCCCTTTTAACGCAAGTGCCAGCTGATCCGCCGCCACTCGATTTAATGATTTATATCCGCGAGACCGAGGCTGGATAAATCTAGCCTCGTCACAGTCTTTACAGGATGCAGTGTTTGGCGAAATCAGCAGCTTCGTTTGCTGACCAGTCACCTTTAGGCTTCTCTTTGAGGTCAGCGCACCATTCTTTGGATCCGACTTCTGGTGAACAGGCGGAAAGGCTCGCAACGGCAACGAGTGCAAATGCCAGAATACCGAATCGTAAAAATTTAGTGCGAATATGAATTCTCCAAGATTAATAGTGTGATCGAATGAGGTTCTAGATTACGGGCTAAAAGTGTGGCGTCTTTAAGATGTTTTCACAACCAATAGCGATACATCATCTTTAACGGGTATCGCGCCGCGAAACGTTTCTAGGTCTTTTAGAAGCGCTTCAGAGATAGCTTGGCTGCTATGTGACTTGGATACCTCGACAGTCGCCTTCAACCGATCAAGGCCATATGCCTCGCCTGCCGCATTCGATGCTTCGCAAATACCGTCTGTATAAGCGATGAGAATGCCATTCTTTGGGAACGTGCCGGACATATTTCTAAAGGACCATGACTGATCAACGCCAAGGGGGATATCTTCACCATCCAGCGCGGTGAATGCGTTTGAATCAATATCGTACACAAGTGCGGGCTCATGCCCTGCTGAAATCCAGGTAAACCGGTGTTGCCCCGGCGTTAGCAATAATTGGAAAAGTGTAAGAGACCGACCGCCGGAACTATCTTCGCACAACTGGCGATTAACGGAATCAAATAAATCAGCAGGTGATGAGGCGAAATCTGTATAGGTCCGGATCATTGCCCGTGCTGTTACCATTAACAGTGCCGCGCTAATCCCATGACCTGTAACATCTCCGATGATGGCGGCGATTCGCTCATCGTCCATCGGAATGAAATCCTGATAATCACCACCAATCTCGTCGCAATAGATCGTTGTGCTTGCGATATCGAAGCCATCTATTGCGGGTGCTGAGCTTGGGACAAAATGTTGCTGGATTTCCTGTGCGGCGAGTAAGTCACGCTTGACGCGCACTTGCTCTTCGAGCGCTGGCACGAGGCGATTAAATTCCCGTGCAAGATCACCAAGTTCGTCACTGGATGTGTCATCTACGCGCGTACTGAAGTCGCCGGTTTCCAATTGCGTAGCGGCTGCGTGTAATTGGCGGATTGGTTTGGTCAACGTTCTTGCACCATAAATTGCCAAGCCAATGGCACTGATTCCGGCGAAGACGGCAAAGATCACAGCATTCCTGAGTTGGGCCTGGTACGATGCTCTGACAATAGCTTCGGCCTGGTCTTGAGCGCTCGTAATCACCTGCTCGGGGAACGTTGCGGCGAGATGCCATGCGACGTCTTCGGTTCGACCAAGCGGGCCAAAGGACCATGCTTCGCGGACGCCACTTCGTGTGACGAATTCCATGCCAGGGACGCCACTTCTGATGTCACTTGCGACCTTGAGCCAGGCATCGTCGCCATCCAGTAACATTGGCCTCATAAGGTCATGGACACGCCAGTTGCCTGTATTCGCTTCAAGCACAGCAACTTCGTTTGGCAGCAGTTGTGGTTCATCGTCTGGCACGGCAATCAAGTACGCGGATGCTTCGGGGGGCAGATGAGTTGGATTAATTGATTTTGTCAAAAGTGCATCGGTACGAATTGTAATGCGCGCAACACCAACAATTTGACCGCTTGATGTTTGAACCGGTGTCGTCACAGAGCGTCGATTTACAGCCTCGCCTTTTGTAAACCATGATGTGGCACCCCGTTCAATTGTCCTAAAATACCAATCACTCTCACGCGGATCTTGTTTCCCTGTGGTAACGCCAGCTGGGTAAGATAACGTCAGGCCACTTTCAAACGAGACGGAAATAGAATCAACGAAAGTGCGGTTTCTCTGATAGACGGTTCGTGCAACGTCGGTGATGCCAATGAGGCGATACAATGTGCCTGCAATTTGATCCTTTGCAGAATCGGCCGCAATGAAGGACCCCATTTTATATAAATCGATCGGCAGTTCAGTCTGGCTGCCCTGAAGATTTTGATCGTGCAGTAAGAACTCTCCAAGGTCCGCGGTCTCGCTCAATTCTGAAACAGAAACAGTCATGCGTTCTGTGACGTTTGATGCAAACGCGCGGACAGCACGGTCCATCTGTTTCTGTTCAGTGACCAGTGTTATAGCGCCTTGCTCTGTCACGCGCCGTAACTCGCGGGTCAGGCGGTCCGACAGCAATGTCTTGCCGCGCTCTGCCATTTCAAGGCTGAACTCGTTCGTTGAGCGCAAATACATAAACGACGCAGCTGCCAAAGGCAGCACGGTCAAAATAACGAAACAAATTGTCAGCTTTGTTGTGATCTTCATTGAACGTACGACTGCTGCCTTGTGGAAGTATTGGTCACTTATTTGTCCTTTGCACCATCACCCGTAATGATGACAACTTTGCCTGTGGATTTACGTGAAGTCAGCGTTTCATGGGCGATATTAACGTCTTCCATTGGGAAAACGTGGGACACATGTGGCTTTATTTTTCCTGCTTTGAACCAGTCCAATAATTCTGCAAATGAATTGGTGATCAGGCTTGGGTCAAGCTTTCGGTGCGCGCCCCAATAGTAGCCAATGACGGACAGGTTCTTTACCAACAGAATGTTTGCTGGAATTTGTGGCACGGTCCCGCTTGCAAAGCCTAAGACAAGAATTCTTCCACCCGGAATGGTTGCCCGTAAACTTGCATCAAATGCAGAGCCACCGACAGGATCGTAGACGGCATCAGCGCCTCGGCCGTCGGTCAGAGCTTTCACCCGCTCGCGAATATCTTCACTGCGGTAATCGATCAGGTCGTCAGCGCCATACTGTTTTGCAATGGCCAGTTTGTCAGCGCCCCCCGCGGTCGCGATGACCCGAGCCCCCAAAGCCTTGCCAATTTCAACGGCTGTTAATCCAACGCCGCCGGCGGCGCCGTGTACGAGCAAAGTCTCGCCGGGTTGAATTTTAAGCTTGTTGACCAGGCCAATGTGCGAGGTGCCATAAACGATTGAAAATCCAGCAGCCTCAACAAATGTCATGTTGGTGGGAATGACATAGGTATCCGACGCACGCGCGACGGCTTCTTCGGCGTATCCGCCAAAATCTACACATGCCATGACACGGTCACCGACGGTGAAACCCGTCACATCTGAAGATACTTCGGTAATAAATCCAGAAACTTCTAAGCCGGGTGCAAACGGGAGTTGCGGCTTAACCTGGTACTGTCCTTTGACCATTAAGGTGTCGGCAAAGTTAACGCCACACGCCCGCACCGCAATGCGGACAAAGCCTGATGGCAGGTCTGGAGAGGGCAGATCTCCGACACTTAAAGGCTGGTCGCTATTAAATTCCTGGCAAACTACGGCACGCATTCAGAAAGCTCCTACTTGAAATGATGTGACCCATATGGTTTTTCTCATTCCATTGCATCATGGGTATGCGAATATGATAGATGAGCCGCGAAGAAAACCCAAGGCGCGGCATGCGAAAGTTGAAAAAATGCGTGGATTTTTTGGTATCGGTGTCGAAGGCATTTCTAAAGAGATGAATGTCGGCAATTTGTTTCGCTCAGCACATGCGTTTGATGCGAGTTTTGTGTTTACCGTGAATGCGAATTACACCCGGCGAGGTGGACAGCGGTCAGATACGTCTGACTCACTCGCTCACTTGCCGTTTTATGGTTTTCCAGACGTGAGGTCGATGATGCTGCCAAGCGATTGTCAGCTGGTTGGTGTTGAGTTGCTCGACGAATCTGTTGAACTGCCAAGCTTTCGTCATCCAACGCAGGCAGCGTATGTTTTAGGCCCCGAGCGCGGCGAATTATCGCCAGAAATGCTTGAGAAATGTGATCATATCCTCAAAATTCCAACCAAGTTCTGTATTAACGTCGGCATTGCCGGTGCGCTAGTGATGTATGACCGTGTTCAGTCTATGGGCCGGTTTGCGCCCAGACCCGTTCGCGCTGGTGGGCCGACAGAATTGTTAAAGCCACCAAGCCATGGCGGCCCAAAATTCCGTACGGATGTTGAGGCATACCGCGAACCGACGCCACAATCTTATAATGATTAAGGGCTTCTTCAGCTTGCCTTAAGCGTTGGGTGGAAATTCAATAATAACAGTTGTGCCTTTGCCCGGCTCGCTTTCAATACGAATGCGGCCGCCGCTGGCTTCTGTAAGCCCTGTAACAATAGATAAACCAAGTCCGACACCTTCATGTGCATTGTAATGGTTCACGTTTGCCTGACCAAACAGTTGCAGGACTTGATCAATGTATTTTGCTTCGATACCGACACCAGTGTCCTCGACGGCAATTATGGTGACGCCAAGATTATCTCGCGATAACCGGATGGTAATGCGGCCCTGCGGCGGTGTGAACTTTATCGCATTCGATAACAAATTGATGATGATTTGTTGTATTGAACGTTCGTCTCCGAGGAACGGTTCTTCACCTAACATTGAAATTATTTGTAGGGTCAGATCATTTTCGTCAGATAGTTGCTTAACAAGCTCGACGCATTTATGGGCAACCGCATCCAGGTCAACAGGTTCGCGTTCCAACTCTCTTGTGCCGCCCTGCAGCGCGATGAGCGCTAGAATATCTTCAATTAATTGAAGCTGAATATTTCCAGCATCTTCAATAGTTTCAGCGTATTCCAAATATCGCTCGTCACCCAAGTCTCCATAGAGTTGGCTTTTCAACATCTGTGCGTACCCAATGACAGCGTTTAAAGGGGTGCGCAGTTCATGGCTCATATGGGCGAAAAAAAGGGACTTCACATCGCTCTCAGCGCTCGCCTTCGCCACAGATACTTGCAGCATTTCATTCATCGAATGCAACTGTTCGGTACGATCATTAACCTGAGTTTCAAGAGCGCCCCGACCCGAGACAAGACGGTCCAGGGCAAATGTGAGTGCGAGAATGAGGAGAATACCAACCGCCACTAAAAAGATGTAGTCATTGGAAGTTCGTTGATCATTCTAGTCGATGTGAAATCGAGCGACCAGACACGGCTACCAAACACCAATTGATAAGATTTCGCAGGCGTATCTTCGCTACGATTTTGCGAAAACCCATAAATTGTAATGGGCTCAGAACCCGTTATGTAAGCAATATGTATCGTAAAGTGATCGTCTGATGGATTTGGACTCATCATGCTTTCTATAGCCGCCGATGGAGAATAGCTTATACCGATAAATGTTGTGCGATCATCGATCTCATTTTTATATGGCCGCAGCCCCATATCTCCACCACTTTTCACAGCAGTAAAGATGATGACACTTGGAGTGCTTTTTCCTTTGTTTTGAGACAATACAACGGGCGGGGTTACATGCGGTTGGGCGAGTATCAAGGAGGAGCGGGCGGTGCTCATTCTTTCTGGACTGGTGGCAATGTCATATCCGAGAATACCGTCTCGGCCTGCTAAAGACTCAACATAAACGGCTGGTGCATAACTCTCTCTGCCTTCGACTTCCTGAATTTGAAAAGGTACATACCCGAGCTTGCTACGTTCATGTCCTCGAGCCTTCAAAGCGGCGTTAAAAGCAGGTAATTCTTCTTTTGATAATAGTGGAGTTGCTACGATTGCTCTGACGGATGTTGGCCCAGTAAAAAATCTGACCGGAGGATGAATCGTGAAAATTCAATTTCAGTAACATCATTTGTTGATTCGAAAAAAGCGCTCACACTCAGCGCATTATGCATTGCAATTGAAACACTGTTTTGGACTTCCTGGGTGAATTTTGCCGTCCACGCGTCGAACTCAACACGTATCTGATCATTCTCAGCATGCCGGAGTTCGACAAAAAATTGCGCAAGAATAACGATTGCCGCGACACACGCGACGTATAACAGGATCCTGAGCAGTCCTGTACGCAAAATTCCTCCCCCCCCCCTTTATTCAGCCCTCAATGAGCAATCTTGATCGTGCTGACAGCATCGCCGACTGCATTTCGTAATGTTGGTTTCATGTGTGCCGCGATGGTTTCTTGTACTGACGTTGGTATGAGGCCCGCTTCCATAAGCAGCCATCCCATTGCGATATCGCCAGCGCGTTTTTCACCGTCTTCAGTCTTGAGTGCTATGCCTAAGCCTTTGCCGGGGACAATCGCGACATGAACGCCCTCTGCGCCGCCTTTGGTGGCAACCGTGCCGCCTAGAGCCGTCATGACATCTGTATCGAAACGCCCGGGCCCGCCAACCATATAAGGATGTGTCGTCACAGCCTTGATGATGCGCGTTGCTGCATCGCCGCGGGATTCTCCGAAGCCTTTTGGTTCAGACATTTTCTGAGCGGCCTTTGCAAGCGCACGAAGCGTCATGCCATAGACAGGAATGCCGCAGCCATCCTGACCGCGTCCGGTATCTGCGAGGCTTTCGTCGCCAAAACGCTCTAATATATCAAACAGGCGCTTTTGAACGGGGTGATCAGGATCAAGATATCCCTCTATAGGCTCATTTAAATGCAGTGCAGTGGTCAAGAAGCCCGCATGTTTACCAGAGCAATTATTGTTTAACCTGGTAGGCTCAGCACCAGCGCGCACGATATCGTGGGCCGCCTTGATGTCATATGGCAAATGCGCCCCACATCCTAAATTATCGACGCCCAGCCCTAGCCTTTGCAGCCAATTTGCGACGGTCGAGACATGTTCTGCGGTGCCGGAATGCGATGCACATGCGAGCGCCAGCTCGTTCTCAGCAATGCTGTGGGCATTGGCGGCACCACTTTCTACTAGTGGCAGGCCCTGCATGAATTTAATGGCTGAACGGGGGTAAAACATAAGGTCAGGATCACCCCAGGTTTTGAGGGGGCCAGAGCTATCGCAAATCATCGCATGAACGCGATGGCGGCTCTCAACCATAGTGCCTCGCGTCACGTCACAAATAAGAGGATCAGTAATCAAAGGATGAACTTTCATTAATTTATCAAACAAGTGTATATCGGCCCTTGCGAAGTCAAGGGTGTCCGGTATATCACGATAGGTATGAATACTGAGGTACTTTTCAGACCAACGGTCGTCCTATTTTTGAGTTTGCTGGCAATAACGCTAAGCGGGGCACCTGCTCATGCTGAATTCCTTGGCAAGTTTGAGGCTTGGGAAGCTCATGCCCGCAACGATGGCGGTGCGAAAGTATGCTATGCGGCCAGTGCCCCTACCAAATCTGAAGGCAAATACACCCGTCGCGGCGATGTATTTTTGCTCGTATCGCACAGACCCGCCGATAAAATGTCAGGTTTTGTGAGCCTAGAGGCTGGGTATATCTATGAGAAAAAAGGTAAAATTACGGCCAAAATTGGCGGCGCTTCCCATGCCATGTTCGCAGATGGCGGACTTGCGTTTGCATTCGAAGACGGACCCCTGGTTAAAAGTATGATCCGGGGGCAAAATTTGACGGTCCAGGGTAAATCAGGCCGTGGCACGTTAACTGTCGACACATTTTCCTTAAGCGGGTTCACAGCGGCTTACCGGGCGGCGTCAAAAGCCTGTGGCGTAAAGGGATAATGATGAGTGACGTTAAGGGTGATACGCTGAAAAGTGCAGATATTGTGCCCGTTCAATGCCCACAATGTAGTGAAGCGCAAAATACAATAGACGGTATTTTGACGGATACATTCGACACGGCGAATATTGGTTGCATGGTCTGTGGGTATCAATTTGACCCCGTCGAGTATCGCCGTTTATTGGCGGAACGACAGCTTGATTTCGCATCATTGCAACTCGGCGACATGTGATGACGCGATAAGGATGGAAAAGTGCCCGAGCGGGTGCTACATACCCGCGCAATGACAAATATTTCAAAAATCCGTAACTTTGCAATTATCGCCCATATCGATCATGGGAAGTCGACTCTCGCCGATAGACTTATTCAAGTCTGTGGCGGGTTGATGGAACGTGAGATGAAAGAGCAAGTGCTCGACAATATGGATATTGAGCGTGAGCGCGGGATCACCATCAAAGCACAGACTGTGCGTCTTAAGTACAAAGCCGCTGATGGCGAAGAGTATATCCTCAATCTTATCGACACACCGGGCCATGTGGACTTCTCATATGAAGTCAGCCGGTCGTTGGCTGCCTGTGAAGGGGCGCTTTTGGTTGTTGATGCGACACAGGGTGTTGAGGCGCAAACACTGGCCAACGTTTATCTGGCGATTGAGAACGATCTCGAGATTATTCCTGTTCTGAACAAGGCGGACCTCCCCGCAGCGGAGCCGGAGCGCGTTAAAGAACAGATCGATGATGTGATCGGGATCGACACGTCTGATGCATTGTTGATTTCTGCCAAGACGGGCATGGGTGTGCCAGACGTACTCGAAGCCATTGTCACTAAAATGCCACCCCCAAAGGGTGATCCAACAGCGCCGCTTAAAGCGCTCTTGGTTGATAGTTGGTACGACGCCTATCTGGGCGTGATGACACTCGTGCGTGTTTACGAAGGCACGTTGAAACGTGGCATGCGTCTTAAGTTGATGCAGGAAGGATCGATCCATCAATCGGATCAGGTTGGCGTCTTTACGCCAAAACCGACAAAAATAGATTTCCTCGGACCGGGTGAAGTTGGCTATATGACAGCGGCGATTAAGACGGTCGCCGATACGTCTGTTGGCGACACCATCACCGAGGACAAGCGCCCAACGGCTGAGCCGCTGACAGGGTTTAAACCGTCAATCCCTGTTGTGTTCTGTGGCCTGTTTCCAACCGATACGTCTGAATACGAAGACCTGCGCGAGGCATTGGCAAAGCTGCACTTGAACGACGCCAGCTTCCATTATGAAGCTGAAAGTTCTGCCGCTCTAGGCTTTGGGTATCGTTGTGGTTTCTTAGGCTTGCTGCATCTTGAAATTGTGCAGGAAAGGCTCGAGCGAGAGTTTGATCTCGATCTGATCACAACAAGCCCGAGTGTTGTCTACAAAGTTCATATGACCGATGGCACGATGAAGGAACTTCATAATCCAGTCGATATGCCTGATCCTGTATCAATCGACTTCATCGAAGAGCCGTTGATCAAGGCTGCGATCATGGTGCCGGATGAGTATTTAGGCTCGGTCCTGAGTTTGTGTGAAGAACGCCGCGGTGTGCAGCAAGAACTGACGTATGTCGGCAATCGCGCCATGGTCGTCTACACGTTGCCATTGAACGAAGTCGTTTTTGATTTCTATGACCGGTTAAAATCTGTGTCGCGTGGCTATGCGAGTTTTGACTACGAATTGATTGGATATGCCGAGGGTGATCTCTCGAAAATCTCGATTTTGGTGAATGCTGAGCAAGTTGATGCGCTGGCCTTTATTGCGCACCGAACGCATGCAGAAGCGCGTGGCCGTCAGGTCTGTGAAAAGCTCAAAGATCTGATTCCGCGGCAATTGTTCAAGATTGCGATCCAGGCGGCCATTGGCGGCAAAGTTATTGCGCGCGAAACGGTCAGTGCGATGCGTAAGGACGTTACCGCTAAGTGTTACGGCGGCGATATCACGCGAAAGAAAAAGCTTTTGGAAAAACAAAAGAAGGGTAAAAAGCGGATGCGCCAGATTGGCAACGTGGAAATCCCACAATCTGCTTTCCTGGCAGCGCTCAAGACATCGGGCGATTAACGCTTAAACGGCTTGACGAATTCCGGTAACGGGTCAGCAGCTGCATCAAACCCATCATTGTTATTTTCTTTTTCAAATAGGTCGATGAGTTCGTAGGACGGGAGTTGATCGTCTTCATCAGGGTTCCAACCTTCATCGCGCGCCCATTTTCGAGCTTCACTCACCAATTCATCATATAGAAATAGTGATGCTTCGTGTTCGCGCATTTCTTCTTCCTGAGCAGGGCTCAAGACGCGATTTGAACGACATGTCCAGGCGAGGATAACGCCCGGTACACCAAACAGGGCCCACGCAGGCGGGCTTAAGAACCACGTCATAACGGGATCCCATAACCAGGGGATGGCATGACCTAATCGCACTTCTGCAAGCACGTAGGCGCTTGGCCAGAGTGCGCGCCATAATTCTGACGTCGATAGTACCCAGCCGGCACCCCCCGGGAGCGTCCGCGCAATGGTTTCTGCTCCCGCTGCCGTAAAGGCGCAGAGCATTAAAAACCAGCCCAAAAAGAAAATAGTTCTCATGCCTGCATAATCGCCTGAATTTGTTAATAACTATTAATTATGTGGGCAAAATTTTTGACTTTGCAAAGATTTCTCAATCGCTCTTGCGGGGCGGCGTTTGCTCGGCTAGTTTCCGCTCGATCGTCAGGTCTTGCGGAGGGGTGGCCGAGTGGCTGAAGGCGCACGCTTGGAAAGCGTGTATGCGGGAAACCGTATCGCGGGTTCGAATCCCGCTCCCTCCGCCAGAGCCCCTTTATAGTCAGCCAATTTTTAAGCCACGCCCTCTACAACACGTTGTAATACAACAAGTTTGGATTATGCCGTCTCATGGCGTATCATCGAAGCTCACAAATAAAGTGGGGCTAGGTGTGGGGCTGATATGAAAAACCTAACTGATTTAAAAGCGAGCAAGATCAAGCCAGACGGCAAATCTGTGGCTGATGGTACAGTGCCGGGACTGCGACTACATCCGGGCAAGACCAAAGGCCACGGCAAGTGGGAGATGCGGTTTGTCTCGCCACAAACAAACAAACGTCGGGATATGGGGTTCGGCACATACCCAGAGGTCAGCATCGTAAACGCCCGTAAAGCTGCGGCTGCGGCGCGTGAGTTACTCTACAATGGTGTAGATCCCATTGATGCCCGCAAGGCTGATGCCGCTATCAGTGAACAGGAAGCCAATGCTTTGACATTTGAGCAAGCGGCAAGGCAGTGCCATGATGATAACAAATCTGGCTGGAAAAACTCGAAGCACGCTGCGCAGTGGATCACCACATTAGAGACGTATGTGTTCCCGCATATAGGTAGCCGCAAGGTTGATAGCCTTAAGGCAAAAGACTTCGCTGATGCGCTACGGCCTATATGGTTGGATAAAGCAGAGACGGCCTCAAGAGTTAAGCAGCGGTGCAGTGCCGTAATGGATTGGTGTGCTGCCCAAGAGCTTATTACCGGGAACCCAATCGGGGTTGTAGCTAAACTACTACCCAAGCAACCCAAAGCGCGTGAACGCGTTGTGCATCAACCATCAATGCCGTGGCGGCGAATACCTGACTTCATCGTGGATCACCTGCGGTCCAGTAAGCTAAATGTAAGCAGAACAATGCTAGAGTTTCTGATCCTGACCGCTGCCAGATCAGGCGAGGTTCGCGCCATGGTGTGGTCTGAGGTTGACCTAGATGCCCGTGTGTGGACGGTTCCAGCGGAGCGAATGAAAGCAAAAACAGAGCACCGTGTGCCCCTATCTGGTAGAGCAGTACAGATACTGACTGCACAGAAGACCGCCAACGCTCATGCGACGCTGGTGTTCCCGTCTCCGGGTGGGAGTGTGCCAAGCGATATGATCCTGACCAAGTTCCTGCGTGACCATAATGTAGAGAGTAGTGAACCGGGGCGCATAGCCACTGCGCATGGGATGCGCTCCAGCTTCAGGAACTGGGCGTCAGAGAATGGATACTCCCGTGATCTAGCTGAGCGAGCCTTGGCACACACCATCAGAAATCAAACTGAGGCGGCATATCACACTACTGATCTGCTAGAGCAGCGTCGAAACATGATGGAAGCGTGGTCGCTGTTTGTGTGTGGGATTGAGACAAATGATGGCAAAATTGTATCAATTTCAGGTTATTAATTTCAACTTTCTTTTCTTTAAAATCAATGCATTAGTAAAATTCTGCTCTACAACATGTTGTGGAGCGTGCCGGCCCTTGACGGGATGAAACGGGGTGCGCATATTTGGTTTGTCGTCGTCGACTGAGATTATGAGTTCTTTCTTTTTTAAGGAGGAATAGGTTCCAAAACGGGACTGAATTGTAATCACAGTAAAAGGATGTAGCGATGACTCAATTTCTAGAATTTAATGTTCAGCCCCCCACCATTGAACGCATCACAGTGTTCGATGATCTTCCCAATGGCGCTTTAATAGACGTATCGGAGATCAGTGCGCTTGCCTGTCGCAGCCGCGCCAGCATTTGGCGTGATGTCCATGATGGTCGTTTATCCCAACCTCACAAAGTAGGTCCTAACGCGACACGTTGGTATGTAGGCGACGTTCGTCGTTACTTGAAAGGGGGTGCGTGATGGATACTTGCAAAGCCAATCCCCAAATCCAAACACAGATATTTCTAAAAATGCTGGACCCTGCGGCGACGTCATTCTGCTTTAGGACGTTTGACGATGTTGTACTTGAGGATGGGAAGAAGAGAGCGCTTCCTGATCTCCGAGGCAACCGTATCGGCGCTATTGGTAATCATCGGCCTGCACTACTCAACCTCAATACAAAAGGTGCTGGCGCATTTGTTGTCGTGAATGAAGGAGGACAAACGAAAGAGAATATTACTCGCGTGCGTGCGGTGTTCGCGGACACTGACGGAGCGGATCACGAACCAATCATTAAAGCCCTTCCGCCTCACATGGTCGCGCAATCATCGCCGGGAAATTTCCATATCTATTGGCTGACTGTGGAGGGCTTTCCTCTAGACCAGTTCACTCCAATTCAGGGGGCAATCTCCACGAAGTTCGGCACTGACGATAACGTTAAAGATTTGCCACGTGTTATGCGTCTGCCAGGTTTCAAGCACAACAAATACGATCCAGTTGATGTGACGCTATTGTCGGCAAACCCCAACCTCGCCCGATATACACATGAGGGCATAATAAGTGGGCTGGGCCTGACGTTGCACAATGCATCAAGGTCTGCACACCAGCCATCCAGCCCAGCAGCCGCTCAAACTTCATCTTTGGCTGATGCAATGTACTCAAATCAGTTTAGCCTCATCGATTTGCGGGAAATGCTCAAACACATCGATCCATGGTTGGAACGCGGAATTTGGATGCGCGTCTGCTTCGCGATGGCACAGGAGTACGGAGAAACTGGCCGTGACCTTTTCAATCATTGGAGCCGTGGCGAACTGTGGAAGGAGCGGCACCATGAAAGCTTCTAATTATGATGAAGCCGAGGTGAACCGGCAGTACGATGACGCGCTTAAGCGGCGCAGCATCTATGAGGGAGAGAAGTTTCGCATAGGTTCAATAATCCAGTTAGCACAACAGGGCGGCTACAAGCTTCCTTGGCAAAAACCGGCTGATAATAACTCAAACGAGCGGGAGGCCTTGTCAGCTTTTGATTTGGAGGCTGCAAAACCGATCTACTACCCGGTGGGGATGCCTGCGCGTGAGTTTGCTGGTCCACAGATTGATGGTGGAGCGCACCTATTCCCCATGAAGGCAATCAGTCTCCTTGTTGCATTAGGAGGAAACGGTAAGACCACGTTCGCCATCAAGGCTGCTTCACATATAGCAGCAGGTAAGCCGTATGACGGCTCTAATATTCAACAGCGTAAGGTCATCGTATTTAATGTTGAAGAAAATCAAGAGGAGTTAAACCGGAAGTATGGTGCTGCTGTAAACGGCTGGACTGACGTTGAACGCGAAGCGTCAGCAGATAACCTACGTTTGATTTCTTGTCTGAACATGGATGCCCGCCTCACCTGTTTCGATGGTCGACAGGCTAGCGGCACTGGCCTCGCAGAGAAGATGATAGATGCCGCCCAAACGTTTGGGGCAGAGGTGATTGTTATCGACCATCTCCAAGGATTTGTTAGTGGCGATCTTAATCTTAGTGATACGGCTACAGCCCTTTCTCGCGAAGCCAACAAAATCGTTTCAGAAACCGGCGCGGCAGTAGTTATAGCTGCTCATATAGCCAAGCATAATATTAAAGCCCAAGGCGTAGATAGTGGGTTCACGACAGGATCTCTAGCCTTTGAAAATGCTGCTCGTCAAGTGATTGGCATCATTCCTATATCAGACGATGACGCGAAAAAATACGGCCTAGAGCATGTTCGCCAGAACTACATGTGTATTGGGGTTCCTAAGAACTCGTATGGCCCTGCGGGCGGTGGTGCATATATAGCGAAGGTGCCTGTTCCTAAATTTCATACGATTACTGTGGATCCATTTACCCCGCGCACGCCCGTATCAGGAGCGGTGCAGACGCGGCAAGACAAGCTAAAGCAGAAGCTGTATGCGTACGTTACAGACAATACTGGTGTGACTAAGAACCAGTTGGTGAAGCTTGCGAGGTTGGATGGTCCATTCAATGCAAGCAAGGAAAGTATACACATTGCGATGAAAGAATTGTCGAGTGATTTGCTTGTTGAGACACGGAATATAACTAGCGACGAACGCAAAAAGCTTAAGCTTCCACGTCAAGTTAAGCAGATTTACGCGGTGATGAAATGATTTCATGCCCACCATCTAGCCCACCAATTCCATGCCCGCTGCCGAAAGCTTGGGTTGATTTGGTGGGCATGGAGGCCACGCTCAGTAAGGGATTAAGCCCACTTTTTCATGGCCACCATATATCAGGGCAATCGGTGGGCTTGAAACCCATGCTCAGTAAGGGATTAAGCCCACCGCCAACCAACCACGTCTTACGACGTGTGCCCACTTGGGTGGGCATAACGTCTAGACAACATAAAAAAGTCGAAAAGTTTGCAAACCATCCACCAGTCGTAAGGGTAAAATCATGGCAATGAAAACTTACATAGACCAATTAAAGGTCGAAGCAGAAGCTGCAAACTTACGCCGCGAGGAAGTTAAGGCAAAATTCCAAAACGCAGACTCCCGCGTATTGTGTGACACACCCCTGACTGATCAGATCACGGCCCTTATGGCTTCATTGCCCCCGGCACAGCGTAACCGCCCTTGGAGTATGGATGAACTGGTTGTGCGGCTGTCTGGGCGCTATTCTGCCAAACCGCACGCTATGAACGTCGGCACTGCACTCAGGCAGCTAGGATGGGTAACACGCCGCGATTGGTCTGCGGAGGGCGCTGGTCGTCGTGTATGGCGACGATATGAATGAGCAGTTTGTTATCTTAGTGACTTGGTTATCGCCAACAAATCAGCACCCGAAATCCTGTCTCTGATTTTCTTTCCGCCTAGGGTTAAGTCGAACATTCCGTCGGAATATGGTGTGTAATTCAAGTCTTTACCTGTTGCGACTTTCATATCAAATATGAAGCCCGCTTTCAGCATAAGATTGCCAAGGAACTTGGCATAGCTAGAGCGTCTGTCTACCGCGTCCTTCAATAGGGGGCCGGAATTGATGGCTTTGATTTCATTGAATGCGGCGAGAGGTTCAGCTGACAGCTTTTATGGGGTTTTTGAAAACTCGTGGGCGCAAGTTGAAGTCTGCTCAAAACGCAGAAGCGGACTTAAATCTGGGTATGTAAAAAAGTCCCCAAATGACCCAAGGCGGACAAAACAAGCCAACCGTAGAAATGCCTGATATATTTAATGGCGAATAAACTAGCGGCTAGCAACGGCTTTCAGCGTGAAGTTGGGAGCATCTTCGAAACTCGAAATGCCCCTATCTTTCATTTCAAAGAGAGAGCACAATAAAAGTAGGGTAAATCGGTTTATCTTGTATTGGGGAAAAAATGGCAACGCTAGGTACGTCATGGCAATTTTGGGCTTTCCTTGCTGCTGTGTTTGCGGCGTTAACCGCAATATTCGCTAAAGTAGGCATCGAAAATGTGAATTCGGATTTTGCTACTTTTCTTCGCACATTTGTGGTTATAGCGGCTCTAGGTGCGATCCTATTTTATACCGATCAATTTCAACCGCTAAATTCACTTTCCAAAAAGAGTATTGTTTTTATCGTGTTGTCAGGCTTGGCGACGGGTGCGTCATGGGTGTGTTATTTCCGAGCACTTAAACTTGGGAACGCATCGCAAGTAGCGCCGATTGATAAACTTAGCGTAGTTTTTGTCGCAATTCTCGGCGTTATGTTTTTGGGGGAACAATTGTCACTCGGCAATTGGGTCGGGGTCGCCCTTATCGCCGTCGGAGCAATCCTCGTTGCTATCACTTAATCATCTAAATACACCTCGCGCGGAGTTAGGCATGAGCCTGCTTCTGGCTAAAAGCCGCTATCAATCCACCGTTCGGATTATGACTGCTTTCGTGCGCTAAGCGGAAGCTATTTTCGAGAAATCTGGTTTTCTGAAATTAATGTCCGGTTGTGGGGGCCTAAGCGGAAGTGAAATTGACGCACCAAGAAGGCTCACTTATGACCCAACTCGGACATTGATACGTGTCTTTTGTCTACATTTGACTAGGCACGCACCCAACATCAAAATATTCATGGGCACATGGAGTTCCACGAGTTGATGACTGAGTGTCATTCCCGTAATTATTCAAATAATTAATCGTGGTTTATTTAATTTCACAAGAATAAGGCCAAATCAGTTTTGTCTTTGTCGGTATGGTTTGTCCGTTTGATGTCATGAGTGGAATATAGACACCTTTGTCCTCATCGGGCAAAGCTTTGACATCTTCCGATTTAAATGGTGGCTTTTGACGATAAAAAGCAAGCGGATCCAACCAATAGCCATCTACAGGTACGATGGTATTATTCACTTCTGCATATTTGGGAGACTTGCTTTGGAACATGGCCAGATGGATTGCAGGTCGTCTAGATGTTGACTGTTTGCCTCCTCGTGCGCTGATGCCGCTATTGCCTGTGGGGCCGACCACGTCCCCCATCTTTAAGCGTTGTCCGATTTTAAAATCCGGTAATTTATCCAAATGTCCATAAGCCGTGTAGGTCCACATGGGCAAGCCTGTTTGTTCAGGGCTATGACGAACAACGACTTCATTGCCGCGCTTGGACATATGGGCTTCATATATCGCAACTACTGAGCCAGCTGCCACAACCCGCATGGGCGTGCCCCACGCAACGGGAATATCAACCCCCCCATGGAAAGACGCACGATTACGTTTACTGGCATAATCCATCGCCCAATAGTCATCTACGGCGGGACAAATTACAGTATCAGAGAAGACGGGGCCTGTTCCCGTTTCCAAAAGCCCTCGTATTTTTTGGGGCGCAACATTCTTACATCTTTTAAGGCGCGCAAGGCCGCAAATCATTTCATCGGAAAGTTCTGAAATGCTGACCTTATCTTGAGTAATTGAAGGGTCAATATCTTCTATGACAGGATCAAACCCAACAGGCGGCCATACATAATTCGTATCGGTATGGCCTTCATACATTTTTTTGACTTCTTTCAAAGTCAGATACCCATCACCATTTTGATCCAAAAGTTCAAAGTTTCCGCGTCGCATCCATTCTTCGTGACTGAGACGACCATCCCCATTTTGATCCGCATGGCGAAAATCCCGCTTAACTCGATCCTTACCCTTTTTGGCCCAAACATCACTAGACTGCATCGTAAACAGAACGGCAAAAAGACCGATAAAGAAAATTCTTATTAATACAGACATGTTGATCTTATCCTTTCTCTTGCCCTATTTAATCTAATCTTTTTGCGCAATGGTTCCAACCAAAGGGTTACTACGAGCAGACTTGAAGCATTAAAATGGAAATACTTTATTCTGTCATGCACCCTTCATTTCAATTAGGTCTAGTGACTATGAATTGGAGCATGAATTTTATACATAGAATTCAAGAATTATAATCTACAACTCTTGGCTAAAAGCAGACGAAATCGGCAAGCAGCTAGTTAAATTCACATGATCATATCGGATGACCGCCACGATTGTCGGTGGCGATACGCAATGCACGACTTCGACAAATTTAATGAAACACATAAAGTACGGTAATTAGGACGAAAACGAATGGACCTTCAACTGAAAGAAAAGCGTTGCCTTGTAACCGGAGCAAGCCGCGGCATCGGGCGCAGTATCGCGACCGTCCTTGCCGAAGAAGGTGCGCGGGTTGCCGTCGTGGCGCGGCGTGAGAGCCTTTTGCGGGAATTAGCCGAGGAAATCGTTGAGGCGGGATATCAAAGGCCACTCGTGCTCGTCGAGGATTTGACGCAGCAAGATGGCATCGACTCTGTTTACGGCGCCATGGAGAAAAACTTTGGCGGATTAGACGTGCTTGTAAACAATGCGGGCGGGTCGCGCCCCGTAAATTGGAACGCCAGCGACGAAGAATGGGCGGAAGGAATGAACCTTAATTTCAGTTCGGCCCGCCGAATGACTAACAAAGTCGTTCCTGGCATGCGTGATCAGAAGTGGGGTCGGATTATAAACATCACTGGAAATAATGAGCCCCCCGGCGTAAACATCGCATCGGCAGCTAAAGCAGCACTTCATAATTGGGCGAAGGGCCTATCTCGTGAACTCGCTAAAGATGGCATAACGGTCAACTCGTTGCCGCCGGGACGAATAAATAGCGAGCAGATATTGGAGCGGCTGCACCCCACAAAAGAAAACCGGGAGGCTTTTATAGAAGCAAACATCCCGATCGGATATTTTGGTGAGCCTCGGGATATGGCCAATTTGGTTGCGTTCCTCGCATCGCCTTTAGCGCGCTACATCACAGGCGAGGTAATTCATGTGGATGGCGGGATGCGACGGGACGCAGGCTGAATTCCGCTTCTGGCTATTTGCAGACTATATCAGCATCGGCAATAAATGTCTGCAATGAGGGGCCTAAGCAGAAGTCGATGTCCGCTTTAAGCAATGTGCACCGACAGGCATATTGACAGCCAAAGACATCCCATGCCCCACCAAACTTTACACCTTCCGAAAATTATCCTGTGGTGAGAGAGGCAGTCCTATACAGCCCGCCCGGTCATATCTCTAGTCCATGTGGGTGGGGTCGCCCTTTCTTTACATCGCTGTTAAGTTTGAAAATGTAAGGCATAAATATATCAACCATCACACGGGAGGTGGCGTCACAGGAAGACTGTTAGGGGTAACGGGGTCGACGTGCAGTGCACAGGCTCAGAGCCTCAATAGTGGGAGTCTAACTCGCTGCCGGCTAGGGGAAAGTTTCATCAAGAAGTGCAGTAGCCCATTAAGAGCAAGGTTCACGCGCTATGAAAAATATTCAGTATGTGGGGCTGAATGTGGGGCTGATATAATAACTTATAAAAAATGATGTAAATACAATATGTTATGAGTAAGAATGGCAGACGCTCCCTCCGCCAATGTT
>ENA-UOXV01000066-UOXV01000066.1-marine-metagenome-genome-assembly--contig:-NODE-66-length-120422-cov-24.559996_pt1 | contig 120422 bp, 101 predicted proteins | sample MGYA00238165_ERZ766961 | MGnify/ENA primary metagenome ERZ766961 (study PRJEB28924, sample SAMN03173240) | marine metagenome | biome: Marine; feature: Water; material: Subsurface seawater | place...
CCCGCGACCCCCGGCGTGACAGGCCGGTATTCTAACCGACTGAACTACCGCTGCGTATCGCTTGACCGGCCGAGCGTAAACCCTCGACCGTCTTTAAACATCTGGCTGATCAGCCTTGGCTGTTCAACCTCAAGCCCGACGAATCGAACCTGGCAAATATGGCGCAGCGGACGGGACTCGAACCCGCGACCCCCGGCGTGACAGGCCGGTATTCTAACCGACTGAACTACCGCTGCGCGTAACACTTGAAGCGAATGGTGGGTGATGACGGGATCGAACCGCCGACCCTCTGCTTGTAAGGCAGATGCTCTCCCAGCTGAGCTAATCACCCCACACAGGAGTCGCGCATTATAAAGAGGAAGTTCAAGCTGTCAACGATTTCACAAACCTTTTTTAGCGGCCTATGGTATCAAGGTGTACACTGCGCCGCCTAAACACAACCGCTATGCCACAACCGATTTTTCATGAGGACGCTGACGTGGAGCTTTATAAAGATTTTAGATTCGAGGCCGCGCACAGATTGCCCAACGTACCCGAAGGGCACAAATGCGCTCGCCTGCATGGGCACTCCTTCTTTGTGCGTCTTACGATTACCGGTGATGTTGACCCGGTCACCGGTTGGCTCATGGATTTCGATGACATCAAGCAAGCGTTCGAGCCACTGCTTGAACAGCTTGATCATCACTACCTCAATGACATAACTGGACTGGAAAACCCCACCAGCGAGTTACTCGCCCAATGGATTTGGTCGCGCCTCAAACCAGCGCTTGCCCAGTTGTCAGCGGTTGAAATTCGCGAGACCTGTACAGTCGGTTGCGTCTACAAAGGCGATTAATCACGCTCAAGCACCCCAAACCTGCGTAGTCGCAAGCCCAAACGCGCGTCGATGGCTGTCGCTGAGCACTGCTCACTCCTGCACTGTTATGCACAAGGCCGATTAAAAAGCTCATTACTGGCGAGTTAGCGTATTATAACGTCAGACTACTAGAGAACAACTTTATATCCTATTGTTTTTAATCACTTTTATGGTAATGGTTAAATTTTAACCACTTTGAGTCAGATGGGTAGCTACCGTGACTGACGAGCCAGTTAACCAAATTACCCACCAAATTATCCACAGGTTCTGTGGAAACATTTCATCAAATGTAGTCAGTTTTCCTCCGGCTCCAACGTAGTCTCGGGGCAGCTAGCGCAAAAACGCGACTACCTGCCGATTGAAGCACTGCGCTTGCTCTGCATGTAGCCAGTGCCCCGCGTTATCGATCGTCTCCAATCGATAATGAGGAAATAGGCGAGCAATATGTCGCTCATGCTCAGCTTTCACATAATCAGACAGGGCCCCACGAAGGAAGAGCGTGTCTCCCGCAAAAGGCCCGTCGGCATGCAGGGCCTCGCTAAGCCGGGCGTAGGCCTCGCTAAGTCCCTCGCGATTGAGCTGCCAGCGGAAAACATTCCCCTCATCACGTTTGAGGCTAAGCAATAGAAATTGCACAACGGCTTCATCGTCGACGGTTTCTCGCAGGATATCGGCTGCATCGCGCCGCGAGGAGCAGTTTTGCAGGGCTACATTAGCCAATCCCTTTAAAACCGACTGGTGGGAAGGTGCATAGGCGAGAGGGGCGATATCAGCCACCACCAGTTTCCTCACTCGATCCGGCTCGGTCAGTGCCAACTGCATAGCCACTTTGCCCCCCAGAGAATGACCGACAACATGCGCGTTAGGAAGCTGTTGCTCAGTCATCCAAGATGCAACGGCCTGAGCATAGCCCTGTATACTCGCCCGCTCGCTCCAAAAAGAGCGGCCATGATCAGGCAAGTCGAGGCTATATACTGTAAATTCTTCGCACAAGGCTCTAGCGATACTCGCTAAATTACTCCCCTGACCAAAAAGACCGTGAAGCAGCACGACATTTGGGCCATTTCCAAGCACACTAGCGTGTAATCGGTTATCCATTACCTGCTGTCCTTTGTTAGCATGGTCTGACTGTTTATCGAAGGGAATCTTGCTATGTCCAACACACTGAGTCCAAGCTGGGGCGTTTATTGGCGTCTTACGACCATTCTACCGTTAATCCTCATGCTGTTGGGTTGCGCCACATCAGGTGGCGGCGGCTTCAATGACACCACACGCAGCAACGATCTCAAAGCCGATCTACTGGCCACATCGAACTTAACTGATGTCGTCGTTGCCCATGTCAATCTCGGCGCACCATCACGCAATTATGTGGCACGCGCCGAACCAAGAATCGATGCGCAGGTAGCAAACTACTTGAGAAACCATGGCTATAAAGTCCATCCCCAGCGGGAGTTTAGCCAGCGTTGGGAGAACGCTAAACTCATATATGGCGACCCTATTGACCCCACCACGGGCCGAGTCAACCGCAAGACCTTCGCGCTAATGGTCACCGCAGTACGCGACCAAATGCGCGAGCAGACCAGCATAAATACCATCGTCTTCACCGACTTGATCGAACGCGAAGTCTATATTGCCTCAGGCATGAATCGCGTTGCCCGCTTTGACGGCGTCAGTCGCAAGCCCTCCTTGCGAGGTGCAGGTAGTGGAGTCACCTCAGAGTTCGACTGGGGAGCACCTGTGGCCGCTATTTCCATTCAGATTGGCGTGTACAATTTAGATCTAGAGCAAGTATTCCTAGGCATTGGTGGCATTGACCTGTCTGATGCTATCGACACACGTTCGGGTCGAGGCTTTGTTCGTCGCAAGGATATACTCGACAACGAGACCTTCATTGAAGAGGGCTTACAGCTCGCCATGCATCCGCTCATTGCGATGAATAATTGGCCTGGCCAAAGGCCCGAAGGCGAGTAAGTCTTAGTAACCTAACACGGTAGCACCACGCTCAATGCACCACATAACGCTGAGCACACCCAGCAATAATACCGGTGACTGACTCAGCGCCGGGTGACTGCTGATAGCCCACCGACCAAGGAAGCGACCCAGCAGCAGCAGAATGCCAATAAACGCTAACTGCCCCAGCTCAATTCCCACATTGAAAAACAGCAGTGCCAGGGGCAGATTGGTTTGTGGTAATCCTGTGTCCGTTAATGCACCAGCGAACCCCATACCATGTAATAACCCAAATCCACCCGCCAACACCCAGGGCCAGCGCCACAACCGGGACTGGCCTGAAGGGCGAGTCAGTTCAACGGCGAGCACAAAAATGGACAGCGCAATGAGGAACTCAACCGCGTCCACGGGGTAACTCAGTACGCCCAACGTTACCAGCGCCAGCGTAACGCTGTGCCCGCCAGTAAAGGCAGTAATGGTAACAACGAGCCGCCTTCCACCACTGACTAACAGCAATAGGCCCATCACAAATAGCAGATGGTCCGGGCCACCCCAAATATGCTCGGCGCCGAGTACCGTGTAACGACCAACGACCGATAAAGGGTCGGCCTCCTCGGGAACAACAAAGCTCGCCCGCCCTTCGGTGAGTACCGCCTGATGATTGATGCTCTCCTGCAGTATCAGAGTCAGTAACGCCGACGCCTGATTGGCAGCAAGGCCAGTGACGGCAATCGGACGACCCACTAATCCACCTTCACACCGATGAGTACTCTGCTTCAACTGACCGCTGCCCTCCAGCAAGAAGGGTGATTCGTCGAGCAGGACACAGTGCTTCGGTAATTGGGGCTCAAGAGGCACATTACTGACCTGTTGAACCGGAGTCTTCCAGCGCACAGAAAAATCACCCGACGGCAGCTCCTCTATGCGTAAAGACGACGGCGCAAAGCGGTGCGCAAACACCACTGCGGGGATCAGTAGAAGCAGTAACAGACACCAGCGACTCACGAGCGACGCACCTCATAAGCCATCATCAAGGCGTCAACCTCGGCGTTGAGTACGGTTTGCTCACGGGCTGACGTTAACTGCCACTGTATTTCCCCGCGTACTTCCTCAAACGATTGACGAGAGGCGGGCCGATAGTCCTCAATAAACACAACGTGTGCGCCGAATACTGAGGGAATGACCCCCAACCAACCCAACTGCCCGTCCTGTACACGCGCTTTCAGCGCCGCGCTGAAGTCACGCCCAAATCGGCTATTAATATCTGTCCAGCGAACCTCGTTAAATCGATAACCCTCAAGAAAAGCCGTCCCCAACTGGAGAGCTTGTTGAGGATCGAGCTGCTGACGCTGAATCTCCATGAAGACGCGCTGGGCCTGATCAACATCAACGCCACCAAGAAAAACATGGGCAAAGGAAATGCGCGCGGGCGCCATAAACTGCTCGGTATTAGCGTTAAAAAAAAGCCTGAGCTCTTCTTCAGGAATAACCGTCAATCTGGCAGAGGCGACTAACCACTGCTCCATCATTTGAATGAGCCGCCTGCGGATAACCTCATCGGTCAGGTGCATATTGAGCGACAAACCTCGTGCTATCCGCTCAGTGTGGGAAAGATTGTCATCGGGAAATAGAAATAACATGTTGCGAATAATGCGCTGGATAACCGCTGAATCTTCGCGGTACAACTGCGCCTTAACCGCTTCCCGAAACAGCACCTCGTCTCGCAGTTCGCGGTCAATAAAGCGCTCCATTTGCTCCGAATTGGGCGACTCACCAACCATTTGTGCATACCCGTTAACCAAGAGCTGAAGCCGTGCGGGGCTCGGAGGTCCGAGTACGGGTGCGGGCGAGGGAAACCACACCAATAGCTGCCAATACAAGGCGGTACCCAAGACAATAAAGTGCAGCCACGGCGGGCCAGGCAACCAGCGCTGGGTAAAAAAAGAGGGGTTCATCGCCTAGTCTTCAAAGTGACCAACACGCTTTTCTACAGTAGCTGCCATCGCTTCTTGCACATCCACTTTGCTCATCATTCCCGCATTCCACAAGGCGACATATTCAAGTCCATCCTCCACCGAATGATCTCGAGTATAGTTAATCACTTGCTTGGTACCCCGGATGGCAAGCGGTGATTTCCCGGCAATCTGTTTGGCAACGGTTCGAACACCCGCATAGAGCGCCTCACGATCGTCAAATACGCAATTGACTAATCCCGCTGCGAGAGCTTCATCAGCCCACATAAAGCGGCCAGTGTAGGCCAACTCCCTGACCAGACCTTCCGATATAAGACTGGGTAAGTTTTGCAGCGTCCCGACATCGGCGACAATACCGATGTCTATTTCCTTCACGCAGAACTTAGCGCTGGCATCGACATAGCGCATGTCCGCGTAACAGGTCATATCTATGGCCCCACCAATAATCGCACCATGCATAGCAGCAAGCACCGGCTTCCTGCAGTCTCGCAACGCTTTAATATTGGTTTGCAGGCTCCGGACATGCGTGACAAACATTTCGCTAGCACGCGCGGGGTCTTCATGTTCAATCAAAATATCTTGGAACATGGCCAAATCAATGCCCGCGCAGAAATGTTTGCCCGCACCGGACAAAATAACCACTCGAACCTCCGAGCAGCGATCAGCCCATTCAAATGCCTGCTGCAACTCCACCCACATAGCGGCGTTCATTGCGTTGGCGTGTTCCGGACGATTGAGCTGAATATCAAGAATATTATCCGCGCAATCGAGGGCCAAGGTAGAAAACACCGGTACATCGGTCATGACATGCTCCTCTTTTTCGTTTCTTCAGTCATTAGGGATTACGGAACACCAGTCGCCTGAGAACTATCCCTCAACCCTCGTCAACACCGGTGAGTAGGGAGCCGGTAAAGAGGCTCACTGTACTGATGATGAATGGCCTTCAAGGGTAGCTTACTCCGGCTAAAAATGGCTAATAAAGTTGTTGCTGGACTCATCAGGCAGCGCTTTGCGAGGACCTTCAGGGGAGCCCACATATAAAAAACCGATCACCTCATCGGCAGGCGCCCCGCCTAACGCGGAAATGACTATGGGGTCTCGGGCCATTGCACCGGTTCGCCACATAGTGGCGTAACCTATCGATTCCGACGCCAATGACATGCCGTACAACGCGGTAGCAACAGCTGCCACCTGTTCGCCACGCGGTACCTTTGGATGCTGTTGATAGTTGAGCAAGCCAGCAATGATGAGCGGCGCACGCAAGGGCGATGCCCGGACCTTCGTTAGCTGCGCGTCGTCCGCTTGGGGATGTCGAAGTGCCAATGACTCGGCAAAAAGTTCGCCGAGTCGCTGCCGCGCGTCACCGGCGACAACCACAAAACGCCAGGGCCGCAGTCGTCCATGATCGGGCGCCCGTAGACCGGCTTGCAAGATGAGATGTAACTCATCGTCTTGCGGCCCCGGCGCACTGAGTCGCGAGTGAGAGTTTCGTTTAAGGAGGGCATCGATAACCGACATGAATTGATCCATGGTTGCGTGAACACGCTATAGGATAGCAAGTCCACGGCCCCTGTGAATATCAATCGATACACCAGCCCTCAGGCATGGGGGTGTCGAGCTCGATAATTTCACCCCCCAAGGTTAGCCGGTGCTTTGTTATTTCAACGTCATCAGGGCTCAGCACACCGTCATTAAACACATAGGTCGGCGCCCAATCATTGGCGAGTCTGCGGGATTCAATCACCTGACGCTCACCCTGAACAGTGTCCGTCTGGCTTTGCCATTGGCGCATTCTAGCGCTGCCATGGTGGGCCGTTAACAGCTCCTGAGTGGCACTCGGGCTTAGCACGACCGCGGTCGCGTTGTTGCCACCGAAGCCTTTGCTATTGACCAAAGAGTAATCTCGAACATCAGCCGCCGTGATTTTCAGGGAAAACTGCAATCTGTTGCAGCGAACATCCTCAGCCACGCTATCAATGGTGTTGATGGCCGGCAACAAGCCTGTCTCCCATATACCCAGAGCCGCCGAGAGCTGATCTCCCGAGGCCGCGCCCAGCGAATGGCCTATGTGGCTCTTTATGGCGACCACCGGCCACTCATTAACCCCAAAGGCCTCCGCCACTCGACTTAATATGTCCGATTCAGTAACGCGATTCTGCGGTGTTCCGGTGCCATGGGCCTGCACCATGCCCCCCGTGGACATGCGCTGCTCGCCCAAAATGGCCCGCACTGTCGAGGCTGCCTTGGCCATAGTAATAAAATTTCCCGCACCAGGTCCGGTCACAGATTGCTTGGCGCCGTCAGCGTGCACAAAGACATCGGGGACCGCGGCCAACATTGGCGCACCCAATTCAAGCGCCAGCTCATCGTCCATGAGCACCACCACCTGCGCGGACTCCGCCATAGTGAAACCACAATTTTCACCAAATGGCCGGCATGCACGACGGGCATCAACGGCCCCATGGCTCGCCAAGCCGTCCAATTCACGCAAGCCCTTATCGGTAGCCAAAGCCCCCATAGCCGCGTAACCCTGCATAACCTCGGGTAAAATGGGGGCTTCAGCCGCGCCGATAACAGCGATCCGCGCCCGACCGTCACGAATATCTCTAACGCCTCGCTGCAAATTGTAGAGAAACGTGGCGCATGCACCCAAAGCAGGGCCCGTTTGACCCATTGAGCGCAACACATACGCGTTGAGAAAATCCCCTGGCATTTCGGCAAAGCCGAGGGGACACTGTTTCGAGGTGACTTTTTTGCCCTGTGCTGGTCCCTGTAGCATGCCGCCCGACCCCGCATCATCTAGCTGACCCATTGAACTGCTCACATAGACACTGACGCTGTCAGGGGCTACCCGGCGCATGACCGCTGACCAGGGAATACCCAGATCGGCTAGGGCATCCGAAGCCGCAAAGACGCTTATTTGCAGACCTCGAGGGTGGTTACGTGAGGCATAAATAGCACCGGGATCAAACCCCGTCGGTAACTGCCCCGCCGCACTCACCTCAAATGGTCGACACCCCGGCAGCAAGAGCTCACTATGGGCGGGGATGGCTATATCGGTGCGCCGATTTGCACCGGGGGTGGGTTGCAGCGCTGGATTGATCGCATCGATGTATTGGGTCGCCGATATATCGGCCGTGACTGCCTCTTTAAGCGTTACGCGACGGCCAAAGGGCACCGCCGCAGGATCAAAATAGCCAGCTTCAATCCGTCGGATGAGTGTGCCCTGCAGCTGCTGTTGTTGATCGGCATTGGCCATAAGCTGCCCCAGTGAGGCATGCTGCTCGGCGCGCTGCTTCGCACTGAGGCCGTCGATGACCAGTCGCTTAAAGCTGTGTCGATGTGAACTTCGCCCAGCGCTGTTGATACCCCCTGACGCTACCAATATAGGTAATCGCAACATGTAATAACGTCTCCTGGTTAGCACGGCGTACGCGGGGCATTGTAGTGCCTGCACAGGCTGCTATTATGTATATAAAGTCAATTTATATAATTATAAGGCCATTATGCCCCAAAGATCGTCCACCTCACCTATTACCATCGTCGGCTTGGCCCATCGTCAAATGCTCGCGACGTCGATGACCTTACCGGTGGAGATTTTACGGGCCGCTGCCCAAGCTAGCCCTGGGCGACTTCGAAGAACGGTCAATCTACATGTGATGGCCAAACAACCCGGGGTTATCGAAGTCGCGAACGGACTCGCTATTGCCAGTCAGGGGTTTGATCACGGTATCCTCCCCGACGTCCTTCTCATTCCTGCTATTTGGCGAAATCCACATCGCGTCATCAAGCAGGAACGCTGGCAACTTGAACTCATTGAGGCGGCTGCGGCAAACGGTTCAACCGTTTGCAGCGTGGGCACGGGGAGTTATTTATTAGCCGAAACCGGATTGCTCGATCATCTGCCCGCGACTACTCACTGGCACTGGTTTGAGGATTTTGCGGCGACTTACCCTCGCGTCAAATTGCGCCGCGACCGACTCATTACCCAGAGTGACAACCTGTTTTGCGTGGGTTCTGTGAATTCGATTGCTGACTTAATGGTGTACGTGGCAGGACTATTGTTTTCACGGAAAAGTGCGTTGGCCATAGAAAACCAGTTCTCGCCTGAGATACGACGACGCTTCTCACCCCACGAGTTAGGTCCGTGGAGTGAGAGCCATAATGACGAAAAAGTTCTCGACGCCCAGCTTTACCTGCAAAAGCAGCTGCGCGCACCTCTCGATGTAGCTGCCGTAGCCAAGGCCGTGCATTTAACCCCGCGAACGCTGTCGCGACGCTTTAAACATGCAGTAGGTCTCAGTATGGGCAGCTACCTCAACGACCTCAAAATACAGGAAGCAAAAAGTCTTCTTCACCACAGCAACCTGACCATCACCGATATTGCTGGAGCCGTTGGCATACCCGATGCGTCACATTTTGCCCAGCAATTTCGCCGTCATACCGGCGTAACGCCACGACAATTTCGCGCTGCTGTGAGGGGAAAGCCCTTTCGACTCGAATCCTAAGGAGCATTGCGTTGACAAAAAAATCGCCGAAAGTTCTCGTGCTTTGTCACTCTTAGTGCGCCTAAAGCGTCATCACTAAGACCTGCGCTCGTTCAGGCAACGACAATCCAAGTAAATGTTCGTGTTGTAAGGAACAGGTAGGTGTTATAGCGTTGCGAAACAAAAAGTAATGTGTCCACCATACCCTATGATCGTTTATCTATTCGCGTATGCTTCACACCATAATTGCCCGTTTGCTTCCTTGCAAAACACTGCAGCTGCGCTTCGTCTCTAGCAGTGCTTGATAACAAAACCCTATTGCTCGGCAAGCTACGCGCTACCACTCAATGAAAAGGTTCTCTATGTCTCTACCCAATGGCTATCAGCTTAACTACTTACCACTATCGGCTGTTTTTTTCTGCGGTGCGATCGCTTCCCTCTTGCTTGCCAACGCTCCAAGCTATGCGACTGAGCAGCTGCCTCTTGCTGAAGAAGCAGACGTCCTTGACTTCACCGTCACCGCAGGGTCTTGGATGTCAGTGAGCGTGTTGCCCAGTGGCAAATCTTTCATTTTTGATCTTCTCGGCGATATTTATCGCGTAAATATAGACGGGGGTGACGCCGAGGTCGTCACTGATGGAATGGCTTTTGACTCTCAACCTGTTGTTTCACCCAATGGAGAAAAAATTGCTTTCATCAGTGATCGTAACGGCAAAGACAATTTATGGATCGCCAATGTTGATGGCAGTGAACCCATAAAACTGTCAGAAGAATCCTACGCGCAAATGATCAGTCCAGCTTGGAGCCCAGACAGCCAACACATCGTCATCACCCGACGTACCCAAGATGTCGAGCTTGTTCAATACCATATCGACGGCGGCACGGGCGTCACCCTGACTCAAAATGGCGACACGGACGCTACCAAGCAGCTGGCTGGCATCGGTGCTGCATTTGATCCTAAAGGCACGTTTATTTACTTTGCTGAGCGTTTAGGCGGCCCTGATTCACCCACTAAAAACTTTCCGGTAACACAAATTGTTCGCCTCAACCTAGACACGGGAGCGCGGCTGCAAATCACCCGCAGTGAAGGCGGAGCAGTACGACCCCTCGTTTCCCCTGATGGCCAATGGCTAGTTTATGGTACGCGCTTTGAGGCCCACACCGGTCTGCGCATACGAGATCTTCACAATGGCCATGACCGATGGTTAATTTATCCAGTGCAGCGCGATACCCAAGAAAATGCTCGCCCCTCAAGTCGAGGCATGTTGCCAGGGTATGCTTTTACGCCTGACAGTAAGGCCATCATTCTTTCAAGTGATGGCCAATTCAACAAAATTAATCTTGTCGATAGCGCTTCGGTACGCATTCCATTTTCGGCAGATGTAGCAATACCAGTGGGACCAGACTTGACACAGCACTGGAGAGTACCGGAAGGCTCATTTCTGGCGACATTGGCACAAGACCCTGACATTTCACCCGATAATACCCGGATGGTTGCTAGCGTATTAACTGAACTTTATACACTGGAGAAAAACGGAGCCCCGCCCAAGCGACTGACCCCCAAAAATCTCTGGTCTTTCAAGCCAGTGTATTCGCCTGACGGGCGATGGATTGCATTTGTTAGTTGGTCAGCAAATGACGGTGGTCATGTGTGGAAAATTCGAAGCGATGGTAGTGGTAAACCCCGGCAGTTGACGGACAACCCAGCGTTTTATACTGACATTGTTTGGCAACCTGACGGCCAGCGTATCTGGGGTCTTCGAGGCAATGAATGGATGCGCCATCAAGACTATAGTGAGTTCAGCGGTCTCAGTATTCCGCTTGAACTCATATCCCTACATCATGCAGGTAAGGATGAGAGCGTTGTTTTAGAAGCTGGCGACGCTAGAGTGCCGCATTTTGGACCCGAGTCCGACCGTATCTATCTCAGTGAAGCCGGTACGTTATTTTCGATCAACCTTAATGGGGAGGATCGCCGCAATATTATTCGTGTTAGCGGACCGAAAGGTAACCGCTTTGCTAAAGATGCACCGGGTGCTGAAGAACTGCGAATATCCCCAGACGGCAACTTCGTCTTGGCACATGTCATAAAGCAGGTCTGGCTGCTCCGACGGCCTCGCGTCGGCGCTACCGTTCCAGAAGTGTCGGTCAGAAACGGATCAACACCCGTAGCACAGTTAACTGACATAGGTGCGGACTACATTAAGTGGAGTAACGGCGGAAAAACCGTCATGTGGACGCTTGGCTCTACTATTTTTGAGCGCGGTGTTGAGACAATCGAGTTTGCGTCTAATGCCTCTGAATCAGATTGTCTTCTGGACTCGGACAGTCCAGAGGTCTCCGCAGTGGACGCAAACCACTGTGAAGACGACGTCGACACCATTTTCAAACCACAGGAAGAGCATGACGCGGTTACACGGACTGCCTTCAATGTTGAAATTGATCAAAATACCCCTGTCGGTCACGTCCTACTGCGTGGCGCAAACCTGATTTCTATGGAAGCAACAGAAGCCGTGGAAATGGGCGCCATACTGCTCAGTCAAGATATATTGATTACCAACAATCGCATTGCCGCTATTGGCGAAACGGGCAGTCTTACCGTTCCATCTGACACTTTCATTGTCGATGTGGCAGGCAAATGGATTATCCCCGGGATGATAGATACACATGCGCACTGGGAATTCAGAACTGGCGATGTACTCGAACCGTCCAATTGGTCCATTTCAGCAAATTTGGCCTATGGCGTAACCTCAGGTTTAGACGTACAAACAGCGCAGCATGACTATTTTGCCTATCGCGACATGCAACGAAGCGGTCAAGTGATTGGCCAACGGGCATTCATGACCGGTCCCGGCATATTTGGCGATAATGATTTTCTCTCTTATGACGCAGTCCACAGTTATCTGCGCCGCTACAGCGATTATTATAAAACCCCCAATATCAAAGCCTACATCTCAGGCAATAGACAACAGCGACAGTGGCTGATAACCGCTGCCAACGCATTAAACTTGATGCCCACGACCGAGGGTAGTGGTGATCAAAAGCTCGATCTGACACATGCGATTGATGGAATGCATGGCAATGAACATAACCTGCCGGACACGCCACTCTTTGATGACGTCATTCAGCTGTTCGCGCAAACACGAACGGCTTATACACCCACTTTAATCGTGCAATACAATGCTGAAAGTATGCGCGAGTATTTCTTCACTCGCTATGAGATCCATGACGACCCAAAGCTGAGTCGATTTTATCCCCATAACCGCTTGGATGAATTAACGCGTCGACGACCCAGCTGGGTACGTGACGACGAATTCCGCTTTAAAGAAGGCGCAGCCGCAGCCGCTGCTATTCAAAGAGCGGGAGGGCTGGTGGGCGTAGGCGGCCATGCGGAGGTGCAAGGTCTAAGTTTCCACTGGGAAATGTGGGCCTATGCCATGGGTGGAATGACGTCCGCTGAGATTTTACGTGCGGCAACGATAGACGCGGCACATATTATCGGCGCCCCTAGTGACCTCGGCTCCATCGAAGTAGGCAAACTGGCCGACTTAGTCATCTTACATTCAAACCCAATAGAGGATATTCGTAACGCAATCGACATAGATAAAGTCGTTCAAAATGGCCGGCTATTTGACGGACAAACTCTCGAGCAGTTGTGGCCAGAACAAATACCCTTTCGGACGAGCTGGTGGCAAACAAATCAAGAAAAACCACCCATGCTAAACGTCCATGACAGTACGCAGTGACTATGAGAAAAAAATAGAGACATGGGACGGACAGAGCGTTTCCTTAAAAGTTCGGCAAAGTTGCCACTTAAGGGGCAGGTTCCTTTACACTAACTCGAAAGCTACTGGGAATAAGATTATGATGGCTGACGTGATGACCGTCATGCAGAACGATTTAGTTATGCTGGCATTGCCGTTCTTTCTTGCCGCCCTGCTGATTGAGTGGCTATGGGCAAGAAAACAACTGCTGCCCATTTACGAAAGCACCGACTTCTGGACATCTATGCGTGTCATGGTGTTGACGATTTTTGTCGATGTGCTGCCTAAATTCGCCGGCATCTCACTGATGTTCGTCTGTTATGAATTCTCGCCACTCAAGGAATGGGTTGGCAGTACACCCGTGTGGTGGGTAGCCTTGTTTTTTCTTGATGACCTCACCTACTATCTCTTCCACAGGGGTAATCACGAAATCCGTTGGATGTGGGCAGGCCACAGCTCTCACCACAATTCACAATATTACAACTTGGGTACCGCGCTGCGTCAGGGTGTCGGTGAACGCGTCACAAAATATTTTTTTTGGTGCCCCCTCGCTTTGCTTGGCTTTCATCCGGTGATGATTGTCACCATGTTGAGTATTAGCCTGATTTATCAATACTGGCTGCACACAGAAGCCATTGACCGTATGCCGAACTGGTATGAAAAAATATTCAACACGCCCTCACACCACCGGGTTCATCATGGCTCAAATGTGCGCTACCTAGATCGCAATCACGGCGCAATCCTCATTATTTGGGATCGACTGTTTGGTACTTTCAGTGAAGAACTCACCGCTGAACCCGTGCGTTATGGACTGACCAATAACATTACCTCCCACCGGGCGATTCAGGTAGCGTTTGATGAATACCGCGAAATCGCCAAGGATGTGACCCGCGCCGAGCGCTGGCAAGACAAGCTCGCGTACCTATTAAGAGCACCTGGATGGAGTCACGACGGGGAAGATAAGCGCTCTGATACCTTACGCAGCAAGACGGGCCTCGCCTGACTAACTCAGCAAGCTAACGTGGACACCCGGGCACCTAACCGGGGGGTGACTAACACCGTTGAGTCCATACGCTAGGTGTGGCTAAATGCCGCTCCCCTTCTCGTTGCGATATACACGGAGACGCACCATGGATGAGCCAATTTATATAGTGAGTGGCGCACGCACCCCAATGGGTGGCTTGTTGGGCGATTTAGCCACTATCTCTGCTACTCAGCTAGGTAGCGTGGCCATTGAGGCAGCACTTGATCGTGGTGGGGTCACACCGCAAGCGGTAGATGAAGTGTTCATGGGCTGTGTGTTGCCCGCTGGCCTCAAGCAATGCCCTGCACGCCAAGCTATGCTCGGAGCGGGCATTCCCAGTAGCACCGGAGCAGTCACCATAAACAAAGCCTGCGGCAGCGGTATGCAAGCCACAATGCATGCCATCGATAGCATCAAAGCGGGCACGAATCACATAGTCATGGCTGGCGGACTGGAGAGCATGAGCAATGCACCTCACCTTTTACCCCGTGGTCGTACCGGCATACGACTTGGGCACGGTAAAGTATACGATCATATGTTTATCGACGGCCTTGAAGACGCTTACACGGGCGGTGCAATGGGTGGATTTGCTCAACAAACAGCCGATGAACACGGCGTAACCCGAGAAGCTATGGACGCCTTCGCCATCGAAAGTCTGACCCGCGCGAAGGCAGCTATTGATGGTGGTAAGTTAGTAGCGGAAATGGCGCCTGTAACGGTAACAACCCGCAGCGGTGAGCATCAAATCACCAACGATGAGCAGCCCCACAAAGGCAATATTGAAAAAATCCCCAGTTTGCGTCCGGCGTTTGCCAAAGAAGGAACCATCACAGCGGCCAATGCCAGCTCTATTTCTGACGGTGCCAGCGCCTTAGTCGTTGCCAGCGAATGGGCAGTCCGCGAGCATACATTAACCCCGATGGCAACCGTGCTAGCGCACAGTCGCTTTAGCCGCGCACCCGAGGAATTCACCCTAGCGCCAGTGGGAGCCATTGAGTCACTGCTTAAGAAAACCGGTTGGCAGGCAGGCGACGTGGACTTATGGGAAATTAATGAAGCGTTTGCCATGGTCACCATGCTGTCAATGAAGGCTTTTGACTTAGATCATGCCCGGGTCAACGTGCACGGTGGTGCCTGCGCCCAGGGTCACCCCATTGGCTCGACGGGATCGCGTATCATCATCACCCTCATGCATGCCTTGCGACACTATGGCAAACAGCGGGGCGTTGCCGCATTGTGTATTGGCGGTGGCGAAGCCACTGCTATTGCTATTGAAATAACTCACTGAGGACAGTGTTGTGACGCTCGCTTCGGTACCTGAACTCCTAGATGATATCCGCGCCGGTAAGATGGTTATCCTAATGGATGACGAGGACCGTGAAAATGAAGGGGATTTAATCATTGCGGCAGAAAAGATCACCCCTGAAATCATTAATTTCATGGCGACAGAGGCCTGCGGTTTAATCTGCATGCCGATCACCGAAGAGCGTGCTCGTCAGCTGCGGATTCCGCTCATGGTGCGCGATAATCGCTCACAACATGAAACCAATTTTACGGTCTCAATTGACGCCGCGGATCAAATCGGACCCGGAATTAGCGCCGCGCAGCGGGCACACACCGTACGCAAAGCCATTGAAAAAGATGCCAAGCCCGGTGAAATCCGCCAACCGGGTCATATTTTCCCACTGGTCGCGAAAGCCGGTGGCGTGCTCAAGCGCGCCGGTCATACCGAAGCGGGCGTAGACCTTGCCCGAATGGCGGGACTGGCACCCGCGGCGGTGATCATTGAAATCATGAATGCCGATGGCACCATGGCTCGCCGACCTGAACTGGAAGTCTTTGCGGCCACTCACGACTTAAACATGGGCACCATTGCCGATCTGATCGAATATCGATCAATCCATGAGCAATCCATTCACTTCGAGCAATGTCACACCATACAAACCGAATGGGGGCCGTTCCAGCTACACACCTTCAGAGATCTGATTGACGAGAGCGCGCACTTTGCCCTCCAGCGAGGCGCCATCAGTCCCCGTCAACCCTTACCTGTTCGGGTGCAACCCATCAATCTGCTACGGGATGTGTTGGGGACACAGCTGGCATCGGGGCATCAGGGCTGGTCCTATCGCTCAGCCATGGCGCATATTGCTCACAGCAATAGCGGGGTCTTGGTGTTGGTGGGTCAGCAACAAGGAGCAGTACCGCTACTCGACGACGTGCATCAGTTTTTCGCTGCCACTAGGCCCCCTCCACAGCCACAAAATTATCGTCTAATTGGTACCGGCGCACAGATTTTGAAGCACCTAGGCGTTGAACAAATGCAGCTGTTATCTGCGCCGCTAAAATTCAACGCCCTCTCGGGTTTCAATTTGGAAGTCACTGAATTTGTTAGCGAGCCCCATTCAGCACAATGACTGCGTAGACGTTCACCAGCAAATGCGGCTATTACAGACATCAACGACCTCTTGATAACGGCGCAGCTAGTAGCGCTATTGATGCATAGTGAGGAGCGATCCCAGGGAAGCTCGGTCCGTGCACACTTGATTAGCGGGATCCTTCCAATCGGGATAGCCAAACGATAGCCCCCATAACAGCATTTGATCATCGCCAAGGCCCAGCTGAGGCTTGATTGCGTTTGCCATGAAACCCAGCGCTGTCTGTGGACATGAACCCAAACCGTTTGCGGTCATGCCTAACATGACGCTCTGGGCAAACATGCCTAAATCGCAGGCCTCTCGTAGCCCAAATTGGGACGGCATAGTGAAGAAACAAACGGCAGGTGCGCCAAAGAATCGATAGTTGTTAAGAAACCAAGCCTGTCGTTGATCCTTCTGTTCCCGCGGGATATGAAGGGCCTCATAAAGTGCTGTAGCAGAAGCATACTGGCGATCTCGATAAACCCCTTGGTATTTCCCCTCATAGGGATAATCGGCAGCCATATCGCCGGCAATAAACTTCTCAGGCAGTTCCTGTCGCAGTTTTTCTAATTTGTCTCCCGTGACGACATGAGCGAACCAAGGCTGCGTATTGCAGTTGCTGGGCGCGCGACCAGCATTTAAGAATATATCTTCAATAACCGACACCGGCACGGGGTCTGACTTAAACGCTCGTATGGAACGCCGTCCCTCGGTGATGTGACGAAACGCCTCTCCTAACGATCCCAGAGTGGACACTATAGTCTCCCTAAGGAAAGATTTATAACATTTGGCTTAGAACCCGCGACTGAGACCGACGCACGCCGCGCCAGGATTGATGCGTTATCATCAAAACCGGCTGATTGACACCCATAATCAATCGCAGATCCAAGCAAAAAGCGCGTTGACGAAGCTATTGGTTCCAGGGACTCCGCCCTTGGATTTCATGGGGCTGGTTAGCCAGCGACCAATCTAGTGGTAACGCCTTGACGGCCGTTGCGCTCTGGGCCTTGGTTGAAGCTATGCAACTACTATTGTTTAGCCATGCTATGGCGGTGCTCAGCGAATCTTCCTGCGGATCAGTAAATTCACGTGTAATGTCATCGTCCGCAGGACAGAGGGTGAATCGACCGGTCTCATTTAATCCCGAATAGTACCGCCCTTGTCCCTCACCATTAAGGACCTCAAACGACACCAACCGAAGCAAGGTATCGCAGTTTGTCTGTCTAAACGCGTACTGTCCCACCGCCTTTCCACGCGTGTCACTGCCCACTAAAACGACATCTATGTAAGGGTCCACAGAGTTAATGACGAGCTCACTGGCAGACGCAGAAGCGTCTGTGACAATAAATGCAATACGCATCGGGCTGACGCTGACGTCCGGTTCGACAAAGTAGACGCTCTGGTTGTAGTCAGGTGCTCGCTTGTCGTTGTGCGCGATCCGATAGCTTTCACTGCCTGGAACGAGCGCGCCAACGAAAATATTCAACATTTGCTCAGCAACCGACAGCAGTCCCCCGCCGTTGTAACGTAAGTCTATAACCAAGTCGCTAACGTTAGCGTCACGAAATACTCTTGCCATTTCTTGCAACCCTGGCTCGGCATTTGTAGTGAAGGCCCTAAAGTGAACATATCCGATGGGATCATTACCGTCTCGATTGATTAGCAGCGGTTCTCCAGCAAAAGCTGGGACGTCTACTTCGCGCTTTACTAACGTGACATCAAAAATTTCGTTCTCACGCTCAATTCTAAAGCGCCGCTCAACACCCTCCTCAGACGCCCCAAAAATATCTTCTATTGAGGCATTGCGAGCTGCAAGGCTATCAATAGATTCAAACACATCTCCGCTCAGGGCGATGGCTAATACTTTATCGCTTCTGCGCACAGCAGCGTCGCTAGCAGGGCCGCCTTCAAAAACATCGATAATGCGGAAAGCGTTAGTGGCATCAAAACCATATCGAAAACCAAAACCTATATAAGCACCCGAAGTGATTGCCGTTCCATCTTCCACTACCGTTGTAAGATAGGAAAAGCCGGGATCTCTTCCATCCACCGCTAAAGGGGCTGTCAGAGCCCTGAGATAGGCGTTTGCGTTGACATAGTTATCGGGGTTGATGTCCGCGAGCTCATCGTACCAAAGGTACCATTGGTTGCTAGCTTCTCGAACAAATTGTTTCTGTGCTGAGATACCGCAAGAAGCACTTCCACCGTTATTAATGTCATCGATATATGCCCTCGCAGCATCGAGGGACGCGTCGGTAGCATCCACATTTTCAACGCTAGTTCGCGCCTCAACCTTATTGTAGGCCAAATAGTTTTCGGTGTAATAGGAGGCGGCGGCGGCCTTATTCAATAAGGCTTTGCGGTCGGTACAGCCCGCACCATTAATCAGTGCCAATACCAACTGATCAACGACGACGGTCGCGCCAGCGCCATTGACCCAATATTCTCTACCTGCTTCTTCTGGCGCTCTTGTGAATAAATTTTGATACAGGGCTTCCACCACATCATTTCTTGATAACGTGCCCAGGCCTTCCAGATATTCGCGTTGGTAAAGCACAATATTTTCACGAAGTTTTTCTATAGTGAAGCCATTGGCAAAATCATCAAGCCAATAGGCCAAGCCCGGACGGTCTGCGCCTCTTGAGAGCAATCCGGTGTAGACCAGCTGTATCTGCTGTTCAGTCGATAAAGTGTCCAGATTGGGGACTGAAGAACACTCCGCACCCTCATCTGCCAACGCCGGGATGGTGAAGAGTAGGATTAGAGCTGTGGTTCCTAAGCTGTGCAAAAATCGCATAATTCCCTTCTCACTGATATTCATGAAGACTATATTGGCTACGAATAGCGATAGCCTCACCCAAAAATGGGCACAAGCAACGAGTGCAGGTATGGCCAAGGCTGACACGCTTACTTTACTATTGTTTCATAGCCGTCGCCAAGCGCAGCCCAGCGATTAGTCGATAGTGGCGAAATAACTCCTCGCCGCGGCCATGACCTTCGGCGCCAGTAGGAGCGTGCTTAGCATTGTCGGAATAGCCATTAAGCCATAACTGGCTGAAATGAGATTAAAGACCACGTCAATACTCACGGTCGCACCAAAGACCACCGCAGCAACAAAAAACCAGCGGAACCAATGCTGCCACTGGGCGCCAAACAGAAAGCCAAAGCACTTAGCACCATAATACCAGCCGGTAAACATCGTCGTCGTGCTCAGTATTAAGGCCACAAAGCCCAGCGCCATTTGACCGATCACGCCCATTTCCGAGCGAAAAGCGTTAGCGGTGAGGGTAATGCCTGATAACTCCCCGGGGGTACGCCAGTCACCGGCGAGTAAGATGACCAGGGCCGTACAGGTGCAGATCAATAGCGTGTCGAATACTGGGCCCAGCGTCGCCAGCACACCCTCCCGAATAGGCTCGTTAGTTCGTGCAGCGCCGTGGGCCATGACTTCCGTTCCAACACCTGCTTCGTTAGAAAAAGCACCGCGGCTTATCCCCACCAGCATGACACCCATAAAGCCCCCAGCTATCGCCTGAGGGTTAAAGGCTTCCACCACGATAGACACCAACACTGCCGGAATCTGTGGTAGGTGGTTGGCCAACACCCAGAGGGTCATGAGTACATATATCACCACCATTAACGGCAGTGCCGCCTGGGCCACCTTGGCAACCCGCTGCAGACCCCCAAAAATCACTGAGGCAACCACAGCGGCCAAGCCCACTCCCGTCACTGCCCCGGCCCAGAGGGGGGGGGCGCCAGAAAAAAGCGTATCGGCAATCAGCGCACTGAGTTGATTGGCCTGAAACATGGGTAAGGTTCCGACTAAACCAGCAATACAGAACAGTATCGCGAGGGGATAAAACGCGCTAGGTAACGCTTCACGAATAACATACATGGGACCACCTTGGAGCTGCCCTAGGCTATCTCGACCGCGAAACATAACGCCCAATGAACAGGTGAAAAATTTTGTGGCAATACCCACTACTGCCGATACCCACATCCAAAATACTGCACCGGGGCCGCCAGCGACTATCGCCAAGGCAACGCCGGCAATATTGCCCAGTCCCATAGTGTTGGCGAGCGCAGCCGCGAGGGCTTGGAAATGTGTCAACTCACCGGGCGCGTTTGGCGTGTCGTACCGACCCAGCATTATTCCGACAGCATGGCCGAAGTAACGGTAGGGCAGCGCCCGAGAAAACACCAAGAAGAAGAGTCCACCTCCAATCAACAAGCAGACCAAAGGCAAGCCCCACACCACATCAACGAAGCTTTGAGCAAAACGCTCAAGCTGTTTCATAGGCGGGTGCCACTATGAAGGATTGGGGTGCGCAGCGGCGCCAACGGCACATGAATCCACAGGAAATTCATGTTTCACCCCAGCCATGCATGAGGGCTACTCGCTTCCTTATAAGATACTGGATGATGCACGCACCCCTGAGCTGTTTGCCTACCACAATGCCACAGGATTGATGATCATCTGAACAGCGCCTTTCAAACGCGCCTGCCCAAGCACGAACATAAATTCACTGATCGACTCGCTCGCCAAACGACCGGTATTCATTGTCTCCAACAGATAAATGCCGTGCTCTTTGAGTAAGATGACGTGGTCATAGAAAATTTTGTCCCCCTGTTGGGGTGGCACCGCACCCACGCCCCAAGTATCCGCCCCTACAGCCACTGGCTTTAGCGACGCCAAGTAATGCGCTGCATCATTAGTGATGCCAGGAATGGTACTGACCCACACTTCGGGCTGAGTGGACAACATCGCATCGGTCCAACCCGTATGAATTAATACGACATCACCCTCTCGTACCACTATTTTTTGGGCGGCCATAGCCGCGCTTAAGTCGTCCCTAGTGATGGGCTGTCCTGCAGATAAAGCGTCAACACCAAAATGAGCTGCCATATTGACTAGGACCCCGCGAGCCACCAAGGGTGGCACCTGACTAATATCCAGCCGCGTAAGTCCGGTAATAGCTGCAAAGTCAGCGCCACGATTACAGTTGTAAAAAACCCCCGCTTCACCCATGTGGCCCAACCCATCCAGCTGTGGACCCGTCCCTAGCCACATTTGCAGCACATCATCATTCGCCGATGCATTCCATCCAAACGCCTGGGTGGAATCCATGCTGAAATGCTGCCCGGGCTGCACTACCTGTAATTGCGTGTAACGCGGTGGATACGCCGGCATGCCAGGTTCAATAACAATACCTAGCGGGTGGCGCTGACCCTCTTTCACCAACGCGGCGGCGGCTTTTACCTTTGCTGGCGTAATCCGATTCGCTGCACCTATTTGATCGTCAACACCCCACAGCGAGCTACTGCACTCCTCTGTCGCCAGTACCGCTGGCATAAAAATGAGACCGAAAAATAGCGTAGTAAGTAAACGTATCATTTTGCCTTCTCTCCATAGTAGTCAAGTCATGTAGGCCGCCGGCCACGCGTCGCTGGGTTGATGGATAGCAGACCGAGGCGTCTTGCTATCTATCAAGAAAAATCGTACCGGTCCGGCCAGAGATGTCGGTACTATATAACCGATTGAGCCAAGGATTGGATCGCCCGGAGTCAATCAGCATGTGGTAAGCCACTCAGCTATGGCCTGGCCAATCTCCACAGGAGAGTCCTCCTGGATAAAGTGTAACCCCTTAACAGTGACCTCGCGCTGATGGGGCCAGCGTCGGCAAAACTCCCGTTGCCGACCCACTAAAATAGATCCGGGCTCAGCGTTGATAAATAACTTTGGCAAGTCACTGCCGGCCATGAACGCACCGTATGCTTCCACCAGCGCCACCACCTCCTCGGGTTCACCGGCTATTGGGATTTGTCGCGGCCAGTTCAGTAAAGGCTGCCGGTCTTCAGCCTGTACATGAGGCGCGCGATAGGCCGTCATCTCAGCCTCGCTCAGCTCCCTGATAATTGACGCGGGCAGCACCGCCTCAATGAATAAATTGCGGGTGAGAATGAGCTCCTCACCTTTTGCTGAGCGGAACCCTTGAAACATACCTACCGCACTGGCCGGCCAATCTGACCAAGCCAACGGACTGACAATCGCTTCCATATAAGCCACACCGCGCGTTCTCGATGGATGACGCATGGCCCACAGGAAACCTATGGCACTCCCCCAGTCGTGAACTACCAAGGTGACCTTATGATCTGCGCCAATAGTTGTTAACAATCCCTCGACATAGCGATAGGCGGTTTCAAGGGAGTAACGATGGGCGCCTTCACTGGCAGGCAGCTTCTCTGAGTCGCCTTGCCCAATAAGATCGGGGACAATCACTCGCCCTGAGTCCAGCAACAGCGGTATGACATTGCGCCATAAAAAAGACGACGTCGGGTTACCGTGTAACAGCACGATAGGCTCGCCTTCGCCCTCATCAATATAAGCAATCGATCGTCCCGCTACAGCGGCGAATTTTTTCTCAAAAGGCATGGTTCCAGATAGCAAAAAATGACTCCCTGCCAGAGGTGAAAACCCATTCTTGCCTGCCTAGTCTGTTCTGATTGGCTATAACAATTCCGTGGCAGGTGGCTATTTTGGCCTTAGTATTTATTAATATCGGGCTCGTCTGTTTTGGCAAAGAACTTTCGCAGCGCAAAAATGACAGCAAACGACAATGCGGCGACAAAGGCACTATTAGCCAGTACTGAACGAGTAAACACCGTCGGCGCAAGCCCGGCATAAAGGAGCACGCCGTTGACAAGACTGCCCACACCAAACGCCAGCAATACATACCCTGCGGGTAATACCATCTCGCCCACAATTAACAATAGCCCAATCGCTATCCACGCTTCACCGGTCAAAAAATAATCAAGCATTTTTTTGCGCTCCCAACACGCCCGATAGCAGCTCTAAGCTACCCAGGGCTTTGGTGATATCGGAAGGTATGACCAAGGTTTTGGCATTATCTGCCGCTGCTAGCCTGCCAATGGCATCGACCTGCTTAATCAGCACATCATAGTCCACGGCCACCTGCCCGTTTTCATTGATCGCCTGGGCAATAATGCGCGTTTGTTCTGCTGTCGCTTGGGCTCTCTTTTCAATCGCAAAGGCTTCAGCCTCAGCGGCAATCCGTACCGCTTCAGCGCGCCTCTGCGCATCATAGAGCTCCGCGTCCGCCGACAGTTCAACCCGTCGGCGATCTCCCTCAGCGGTGGCAATGACCGCGCGCTTTTCACGTTCCGCGTTGAGCTGTTGACGTTGGGCTTCCTTTGTTTGGTTGTCGACTTTGACGTCTGTAATTTCGGTTCGGGTAATCTCTAAACCCCATACTTCTGCCGCATTTTGGAGGTTTTGCAGCACTTCATCACCCATTTGCTGGCGAGAACTTTGCAGCTCGTCTAAATCCAACTTGCCGGCAGCCGACCGGACAATTGATTCCGCCGTTGTCTGTACTGCCTTAGATACGTCGGCAATGCGATAGACCGACTTGGCGGCGTCTATCACGCGAAAGAAATTCGTGGCCTCTAGGCTGACTTCCACGTTGTCCCGAGTTATCACCGAAATATCATAGGCGTCGAGCTGACGCTCTAAGACACTGACTTTGTGGGCAACGTTATCAAGAAATGGAATCAGTATATTAAGGCCCGCGGGCAACGTACGGCTATATTTGCCAAAACGCTCGATCACCCACTCTGCGGATTGTGGTACGACTTTAACTGAGCGATAGACAATGACCGCAAAAAAAGCCAACACCGCTAGTAACAAAATATTGCCTAATGCCATTGAGGAACCTCTTGGTTTAATGGTGACTTTATTCAAGAATACTGCAAATCGCAGGTATTTGCAGTGTATCGTTCGATAGCTGACCCACGCATAACAGGCTATCCTGCAAATAAAGCGCTGTTTTTTTTGCTCCACAGCTCAATATTCAAAGATTCATCTGAGGGCAAAACAACGGCGGGCAAAATCACCACCCATGCACTAGCTAGGAATCACTAAGACATGCGCTTAAGAATTCAACGAGACCTTCGTCGATGGCATCGCTGGCTCGCGGTGGCGGTCGCCATTCAACTACTGGCGTGGACCGTAAGTGGAGTGTTTTTTGCCTTAGTCGATATTGAAGGGGTGCGCGGCACACCCCATCGCCAAGCCGTTGCCGATGCAAACATTACTACTCAAAGTATTGACTGGGTCGAATCTCCGGCGCAAAAAATTGTGTTAAGAAATCGACTTCCGAACGAAACAGTTGTGGGGGTATATCGACAACAAGGGGCTGATTGGTTCACCCTAGCGGGGCATCCACTCACTACGCTGAGCAAGGACGAGGCGCTCTTGCTGGGTCAGCAGCTCACTGATCTTTCCCCCAATGAAGCGGTGTGGATTGACACGGCGGTCGAGGGTTCCGAGTACAGGGGTGCCGACCTACCCTTGTGGCGCGTGTATGCCACCCATGAGCCATCAACCGTCGCGTACCTTGACGCCCTTACCGGTGAGGTTACTGCCATTCGCAATACCTCATGGCGGTGGTGGGATTTTCTCTGGTCGCTGCACATTATGGATTACGGTGACCGCGACACGATTGGTACTTGGCTACTGAAGATTTTTTCCGTTCTAGGTCTAGCCAGCGCCCTTGCAGGGATTGCCCTGTTTATTTCACTACCCAATAAATGGCGCTGAATACTCTGCTCGTGAATCACTGGTGCTGAGTGCCAATAGCCGTATTAGGATAGCGGTCAGTCTATGCTGTCGTGATGCTTACCTGCCATAAGCGACCGCCTGACCCAAGCGAAAATCCTCACACGACGACTCAGTTGGGCGCACTATGGGCTTTTACAATGCCAAAACACAGGACTACTTTTCTCATTTGAGATGATCATTTGTCGTTGAGAAATGGCTCATCGAAGACCTAGGTAATGTGGCTGAGGAGTCTCTATGGCATCGAGAGTGATTCACTCCCACATCATTCTGTTTGCAAGGTGGCAGTCCGAGAAGGATTCCCTTGATGTCCCGCTTGCTTGAGAAGCGTATTTTTCAATGCTCTCAATTGATAAGGTAGCATTAACATGGCGGGCGTAGTCACCAACGTTAATAGCGTCGCAAAAGTCAGTCCTGAAACGATGGCTTGAGACAACGGTACCCACAGTGATGACAGCTCACCGCCGTGTACCACGGTTCTATTGACTAGATCTATGCTGTAGTTGGTGGCCAATGGCAGTAAACCAAAAACGGTAGTGATGGTGGTCAACATCACCGGGCGCAGGCGCTGCGCACCTGTGCGAACAATGAGGTCAGCATAATCTAACTCAGGATGCTCTCTGCGCAACTGGTTGTAGGTATCGATCAACACAATATTGTTGTTCACTACGATACCCGCCAGCGCAACAACTCCCACGCCGCTCAATATAGCGCTGAAAGGATTGCCAGTGATTAACAAGCCAATAAGAACACCGGCGGTAGAGAGAATGACAGCAAACAGAATCAGTAGACTTTGGTAGAAGCTATTAAACTGCGTGACGAGTAGTACGAACATCAAGAGCAATGACATGGCAAAAGCGACGCCAATAAATGCCAAGGTCTCGGCTTGCTCTTCGTTCGCACCTCTAAATTCAATTTTTAGTCCCGCCGGCCAGTCTTGGCTGTCGATCCACGCCTGAATCTCTTTCACTTTGTCATCCGCAAGCACATTGGGTGCTACGTTCGCTAGCACCTTCTTAATGGGAACACCGTTAACGCGTTGAATAGTACTGACGTTGGGCATGGGCTCAAGGGTGACGAAATTCGACAGCGGCACCAGACCAGTGGGCGTTGAAATATTCAATGTGTTCAAAGCCATGATGCCCCGCTGGGCACTTGGATAGCGTACCCGGATGTCCACGGCGTCATCAGCTCGATCCGGTCGGTATTCACCGACTTTTACGCCATTTGTCACCAGCTGTACTGCGACACCCACTTGGCTTACGTCTGCACCGTAAATAGCTGCCTGTGCACGGTCAACATTAATCTTAAACTCAACGCCAGGCAGCGAGCGGGTATCATCAACATCCCTGATCCCGTCAACTTCGTTGATCATGTAATTAACAACCCTCTGTACTGCTGGATCAATCAACGCTCTATCATACGACGAGAACTCGATATTTAAGGGCTTGCCTATGGGTGGACCCATGTCCATGGCTTGAATTTCTACTTGAATGCCAACAATGCCTTGGGTCCTTTCGCGAATTTCCTCTAAAATCTCGGTGCTACTTGAACGGCGATATTGTTGATCATAAAGCTCTAGGAACATGCCCCCCACTTTATCTAATCCCCCATCCCTGCCTGGAGTACCACCTAACTTCGTGAACGTATTGATATACTCGATACCTTCTACATCAATAATTTTATCTTCAACCTCAGTGACCAGCGCATAAACTTCATCGACACTTAGGTTGCCTCGAGCACGCACACTGAGCTGGGCGAATTTCGTCTCACCCTGACTGAAATAAATAAGGCCATGGCCATACTGCTGGTAAGCCCAAAATGTGACCAGTAAGCTGCCTACGGTTATCGCTATGGTCACAACGGCATAGCGCGTGGCAAAACCCAGCATGCGGGCGTAGAGCCCGGTCAATGATTTAAGTGTTCGTGGGTCACCGTCCTCAAGTATTTTCAACGTATGCCGATTTACTTCACTTACGCTACCGGCTTTGCCAATGATAGAGCCAATGACGGGTCCAAATACTAGTGCGTAGAGGAGCGAGCCGCTTAACACCGTAAATACGGTGACGGGCAAATAGAACATAAACTTGCCCGACACCCCGGGCCAGAAGATCAGTGGCAGGAATGCAGCAAGCGTTGTGGCTACCGAGGCGGTTACGGGCCAGAACATGCGCTTGGCGGCGAGCAAATAGGCTTCTTGACTGCCAAAGCCCTCGGTCATTTTTCGATCGGCGTATTCAGTAATCACGACCGCTCCATCGATGAGCATGCCCAAACCCAGCAACATGCCGAACATCACCATGAAGTTGAACGAGTACCCCAGCAAATAAATAAAGATTAGCGAAAATAAAAACGACACCGGTATACCTAAACCGACAACAATGCCACTGCGAATACCCATCGCTGCCACGACAATAACCATAACCAAGCCTAGTGCAGTAAAAATATTGCCCTCGAGTTCAACCACTTGGCTTTCAGCATAGGGGCCTTGGTCTTGAGAGTACGTAACCTCCACTTTGGCGGGCAGACTTGGCCTAAGTTTCTCTACGGCGGCTCTGGTATTACTTATGGCGTCTAAGACGTTGTAATTCGTGCGTTTAACAACCTGCAGGCCTATGCTGACTTTACCGTTTATTCGCGAATAGCTAGCGCGATCTTTAAAGGTGCGCTTGATCGTGGCTACGTCTGACAAAGTGACAACCGTGTCACCTTCGGTTTTGATAGGCAGCTCAAAAAGGTCTGCTGCATTTTCAATAACGCTAGGCACTTTAATAGAGAACCTACCTTCACCATTGTCAATACTGCCTGCCGGAATTAGCCGATTATTTCGGGAGATACTGCTAATGATTTGTTCTGAGGAAAGTTGGTAGGTTTCCAGCTCGCTAGGATTTATTATTATTTCCAGTAATTCTTCTCGGTCACCAATCAAGTCCGCAGAGAGAATTCCGGCCTGGCCTTCTATCGCGTCCCGTAGATCTAAAGCCGTGGTGTAAAGGAGTCGCTCCGGCACATCGCCAGCTACGTTGACCTGAATAGTAGGGCGGTCTGACGTGGATATTTCTTGAATAATTGGCTCTTCGGTCGTGGTAGGGAATTCCACCTTCGCTCGATCCACCGCTTCTCGAGTGTCTGTCAGGGCTTGATCTAAGTCAAAGTTTGCGTCGAACTCCACGAGTAATGTTGCCGCGTTTTCTGCCGCAAACGCATTCAGCTCCTTAATACCTTCTACTTGACGTAGCTCGATCTCAAGAGGCATCACCAACAGTCTTTCCGCGTCTTCGGGCGAAATACCCTCGTTGAGAACGGTAATAACAAACAAGGGAACCTCTATTTGAGGCTCACCCTCTACTGGAATGGCAGCACGGGCCACCAGGCCGGCTAAGACAATCATAAACAGTAGCAGTAGGCTGGTTCTAGATCTCGTAATGGCAGCTTCTAAAAAGTTAAACATAATGCCTGCCTATCTCTTTGAGATATTTGGATTTTGAAAAACTGGATCGACGCGTTCACCTGGGACCACCATTTCTTGCCCCACGGTAATGACATCACTGATATTTGGCAGGCCGGTGACCCACACACCCTGTTGATCTTCGGCAACGAGCTCCACGGTGTGAAAAGTCACTCTATTGTCTTGGTCAATCAGACGAATGCCATAACCTCCATTATTATCTAAACTAAAAAGGGCTGGACTAATATTTTGGGCTAATACGCGATCAACCGGGATTAAAATTTCTGTTGTTATACCCGACCGTAGGCTTAAATCGCTGTTATCTATTTCTATTTCAACGGCGTAGGTGCGTGTTTGTGCGTCGCTTTGCTGGGCTATAAAGGTAATTGGCCCTTGGACTTCACGGCCGTCGGTTAACACTCCCTTAGCGATTACCCCAGGTTGAATGTCAAGGATAGATCTTTCGGACACTCTGCCGACAATAAGCATGGGGTCTAAGTCAACCACGGTTGCACAGGTTGCGCCTACCGCAACATAGTCGCCTACTTCCATGCTAACGTCTTCTATCGAGCCGTCGAACGGTGCCCTAATTTGGGTTTTAGTCACGTCTAGCTCGCGGCGATCTAAAACAGCCAACGTCTGGGCAAGCTTAGCCCGCGCTGTAGCAATGGCGTTTTCCGAGTTGTAGCCCTTGATTTTGAGTGTTTTTGCACCTTGGTATTCGAGCTGTGCTTGAGCTACTGCTTCTTTGGCTTCGGTGAGAGACGATTGCCTGTCCTCCATAGCGAGCTCGCAAAGTACCTGGCCCGTCGTCACCTTGTCGCCCTTCTCAACGCTGCGAGAAATGATTTTCCCGGCGATTTCGGCCCGCACGTTGACGGTTCGCTTGTTTTGAGTCTTGCCACGAATGGTTTCAAAACGAATTTTTTCCGTCGCCTCAAGTCGCGTTACTCGAACTTGAGTAGGCCTCGAATCACCTCGTATGCTGTCGCTATTGCTTATCTGCTCTTGAATCGAGGGCTTACTTGCCGGTTTTTCGGCAGTTAACACCCCTGACAACAGCCAAACTAGTATCAACGTTGCTATCACGATAGCCCAAATATGGGTGGTTCTCATTAACCGCTCCTTGAGAAGACACTGAGGCCCTGTTTCTACTGCCCAACACGTGTTTTGGATCTGCGCGCGGTGAACCTTCTGAGAAAGAAAGCCTTCGATAGGTTTACTGTAAAAATGATCCCAAATGGCTCGCTGACAAGCGGACCTGGGTAACGCATTATTACGATCCCGAAAACCATCGACTTCACTTTGACCAGCGTATCGGCTTTTTACCGCTAGCGCGTAGCTTGGCTACACCGCGCACTGTGGGCACAACACCATTGCGTAGCGGGTTGAATTGGTGGAGCCAGGCGGGATCGAACCGCCGACCTCAACACTGCCAGTGTTGCGCTCTCCCAGCTGAGCTATGGCCCCAAAGGTCGTCATTCGTATAGTGACGGGGAGGCGAATACTATTCACCCACTACTGGCCTGTCAACTCCTGAGCAGCTCATCAAAAACCGTCCTAATACTTGAGCAACCGGCGTGACTGTACTACCTTAACAAAACACACACGGTAAAGAGGTTTCTCTGATGGCGGGTCAAGGCTCAGGCGGTAACGTTATCGCTGCAATATGTAGTTTTTTTATCCCTGGATTGGGCCAGCTAGTACAGGGCCGACTGCTGGCTGCGCTGCTGTTTTTCATTTTCACCACGGTCTGCTACGCAGCGGTCGCTACGGTTATCCTGTTCATTATGTGGGTGCCCGCCGTACTCATCCATCTATGGGCCATCGTCGATGCCGCTCGGTATAGGTCGAATGATTAAGAGAGTCAATGTCCTCACAGCATGGGCATTGTCACTGTGCTTCCTAGGCTGCGAGTCAACCTATTATTCAGCCATGGAGTCTATGGGTATCGAGAAGCGCGATCTATTGGTGAACCGCGTTGAAGAGGCCCGGGATTCGCAGGAGCAGGCGCAGGCGCAGTTCGCATCAGCACTTGAGCAATACAGCACCCTACTCAACTTCAATGGTGGCGAACTGGCATCGATATATACGTCGCTGAGCGACAACTATGAGGACAGTTCTCAAGCAGCAGCCAATGTCTCGCGCCGTATCAATGCCATTGAAGATGTCGCTGATGATTTATTTGCCGAATGGAGCGAAGAGCTTGAACAATACAGTAATACCTCACTGAAACGAGATAGCGCTACTAAGCTGCGCGATACGCAGCGACGCTACAAGGAACTCCTCCGGGCAATGCGTCGCGTAGAAGATCGGATGGAACCCGTGTTGAATGCCTTGAAAGACAATGTGCTTTACTTAAAACACAACTTAAATGCCAAGGCCATCGGCGCACTGCAGGGCGAGCTCGAGGGCATTACATCCGATGTCTCACGTCTCATTACCGATATGAACACCGCGATAGCCGAATCTAATGCTTTTATCATCAGCCTCAAATAAGAAGCCACTACTATGACCTTTTCTTTCTCAACGCTGTTACTCCTCCTCACCGGCGCCATTTTTACCGCGTGGGGTATCGCCTGCTGGCTTGACCCAGAATTACCCGCAGAATATGCGGGTGTATTCATTAGCACCCACGATGGCTATGCCGAGATGGCTGCGACCTACGGCGGCCTGCAAACCGCCCTCGGGGGCGTTTTTATGGCCAGCGCAGTGCTGAAGGGTTATCTGAGACCGGGTCTATGGCTATTGTTCATCTGCGTAGGCGGTCTTGCTGTAGCTCGAGGTAGTGTCGCTTTCAGTGAGCTAGACTCTAGCTTCCAATTAGCAGGTAGCTCACTGGGCATGGCGGTGAGTTCAAACTTCACCACCTACACCTGGAGCGCGCTGGCCTTTGAAACTGTCGTGGCACTGCTAGCGGCTGTCGCGCTGTTCAAAACCCGTTAACCTCAGGCCTCACCACGCGCCAGCGAGCGATTTGCTCAGGCGGTTTTTGCAAACAGCTTACGCCGATAGTTCTGCGTACTCCTTTTCCAAGCGTTTCAGTGCCTTTTTCGATACGCCTCCCAGAACCTCAAGAGCATGGCGAAGCCTGGCACGAGTCATATCGGGGCCCAAAATCGCCATAGAGTCAGGCATCGAATAAGCAGCCGACTGACCGGCAATGGCGATAAACAGTGGCGCAAAGAGTACCTTGGGCTTCAAAGATAATGCTCCCGATAGCTCTTTTAAACTAGCAAAGATCGCATCTCTGCCCCAGTCTTGCTGGGCCTCTAGTCGCCACAACACAAATTGTAAACGCCGAAGCGTCTCGGCCATGGGCTCGTTTAGCGAAGAAAAACTATCCGCGCTTATCGCCAGTTCTCCAGCGGCTAGATACGCAGACATAGGCACGAAGTCTGACAGCAACTCGATACGATTTTGCGCTTGCGGCAGAATCTTCATGAGCATGGCCTCATTGAGTGCCCAGGCCTGCAAGCGCTGTGCTAATGCCGATAGATCGAGATCTTCTCGAATCCATAGGCCGTTGAGCCATTTTAATTTTTCAACGTCAAATACCGGACCACCCAGGGACACCCGCTGAATATCGAACGCGGCTTGCATTTCAGTGAGCGAAAATTTTTCTTGCTCCTCGGGCATGGACCAGCCCATTCGACCTAAATAATTGACCACCGCTTCAGGCAGGAATCCCATCCGTTGGTAATACAGAATACTGGTGGGATTTTTACGTTTACTCAGCTTGGATTTGTCGGGATTGCGCAGTAGCGGTAAATGACATAGCGCAGGCATGTCCCAGCCAAAGTAGTCATAGAGTAACTGGTGCTTGGGGGCTGAATTAATCCACTCTTCACCACGAATGACGTGGGTGATTTCCATTAAGTGGTCGTCGACAACGTTGGCTAAGTGGTAGGTCGGCATTCCATCAGACTTCAGCAGGATTTGTGCATCGACCATACTCCAGTCTAAGTCAATGGTGCCGCGCAGCATATCCTCAATAGCGCAACTGCCCTCTTCTTCAGGCACCATCATGCGGATAACAAAGGGCAGGCCTGCCGCTTCGCGTTTTGCTTGCTCTGACGCCGGTAGCAGCAGATCCGAGGGTTTGAGGGCGCCGCTGCTACCAGACGCCTTCCGCTCCGCTCTCAAGACATCGAGCTCGTCACTGGTTCGATAACACACAAACGCCTTGCCGGCCTCTACCAGCTGCCAGGCATAGTTTGCGTAAATATCACCCCGCTCACTCTGCCGATACGGACCATGGGGGCCCCCCACGTCAGGTCCCTCATCCCAGGACAACCCCAACCAGCTCAGTGACTCTACTATGGCCTGTTCCGCCTCAGGGGTGCTCCGTGCCCGGTCAGTGTCTTCAATCCGGAGAATGAATTGGCCACCGTGAGCATGGGCAAAACAACGGTTAAACAACGCCATGTAGGCGGTGCCAACATGGGGGTCGCCCGTGGGGGACGGTGCAACGCGAGTACGGACGGGCATAAACAGTAACTCCAAAGAGCAACGCCAAGGTGGAGCAAGTCTACCAAAGCATGCGTGGAATTCCTCTTTCTACCGGCATTTCTTTGCACCCAGCGGCCAAGGGTGATGGCTGTACCCTATGCACCCCCGCCATTGTTAAGGTCCCCAGCAATTTAAATGATCAGCCAGTGGCGATAAAAAACAACATTAGGGTCACCCTCCGGCGTCTTTTTCGGTAGCATGGACGTTTTCGTCTCGGACTAATGCTTACCATGCAGCATCACCAGCACAAAAACGGTCACCGCACAGTGGCACGGTCCATTTGGATCATCGGTATGGTCTTCCTTATTGCCGCCTGTGGCACCGGCGAAAGCAACGTCAGCAAAGGGAACCGGGAAGGGATTTTGCACTACGGTAATGGCGCCGAACCCCAAGGTCTTGACCCTCATGTTGTCACGGGGGTTCCAGAAAACCATCTGATTCGAGCGCTTTTCGAGGGCTTGGCGGTTAAAAATCCCATCACCCTAGAGCCGGAACCCGGCGTAGCCGAGCGCTGGGCATTTAATGAAGACCGGACGGTTATCACGTTCTATTTAAATGCGGACGCCAAATGGTCCAACGGCGAGCAAGTCACCGCGAGCGACTATGTGTGGAGCTGGCATCGTGCGCTTCATCCCCAAACAGGTAACCTGTATGCCTATATGCTCTATCCTGTCAAAAACGCTGAGGCCTTTGCTAAGGGCGACGTTCAGGATTTTTCAGAAGTCGGGGTCAAAGCACTCGACGACACTACCCTCGTAGTCACACTCAATGCCCCCACCCCTTATTTTCTTCAGCTTATGGATCATTACAGCACCTTTGCTGTGCATCCTGAGACGCTACTGCAGTTTGGCGAGATGACGGACCGATTCACACCGTGGACTCGGGTCGGAAATATCGTAAGCAATGGCGCATTTGTACTCGATGATTGGGCGCTTAACCGGCATATTAAAATGGTAAAAAATCCTCATTATTGGGATCGTGACAGCGTCAGTTTACAGGGTGTCGTCTTTTACCCCACAGAAAATGGCGTTAGTGAAGAACGCATGTTTCGCGTGGAGCAACTGCACCGAACCGAAGCGGTCCCGTTAGAAAAAGTGCCCGTCTATCGAAAAATACCTAACACACCTTATATGCAGGACCCTTATTTGGGCACCTACTACTATCTGATTAACACCGAACGCCCCCCCGTCAACGACGTGCGAGTGAGACAGGCCCTGTCAATGGCATTAGACCGAGAGCAACTCGCGCGCACGGTCATGCAAGACGTGGTCATCCCCGCCTACAGCATCACTCCCCCCGGTACATTAGGCTATCAACCGCCGCAGGTATTTGCCTTCAACGTAGAAAAAGCCAAACAGTTACTGGCTGAGGCGGGTTACCCCGATGGCGAGGGCTGGCCTGGCTTAGAACTCATTTACAACACCAACGAGGCGCATCGAAAAATCGCGGTAGCCGTACAGCAAATGTGGAAAAAGTATCTCAACATTGATATCACCATTGCGAATCAAGAATGGAAGGTCTATCTCAACGCCGTATCTCAGCGGGATTTTCAGATGGCGAGGCGTGGCTGGATCGGTGACTACGTCGATCCGAATAATTTTCTCGACCTGTTTATATCGGGCGGTGGGAATAATAATACCGGCTTCGCTAATGATTATTACGATGACCTGATTCTGCAGAAGGCGCCCCGCGCGGCTACAGAGGAAGCGCGTTTTGCTATTTTTCATGAGGCGGAAACTCTACTCATGGAGCAGATGCCCATCATCCCCATCTACACCTACGCCACACGCCATTTGGTCCACCCCAGCGTTGAGGGACTGTATGCCAACCTCATGGATTCGCTGAATTTGAAATATGTGAAACTCGTGCCGGGCCGACAACTGCCTGAGGAGCTCCGTTAATGCTGCGCTTTATTGCGACGAGGCTACTACAGGCCATACCGGTCATCTTTATTGTTATTACCGCGACGTTCTTTTTAGTACGTGCAGCGCCCGGAGGACCCTTTGATGATGAAAAGGTCGTCTTGCCTGAGGTCAAACGTGCCTTGGAGGCCCAGTACAAACTCGACCTGCCACTGCATGAACAGTACTTTGCTTATTTAGGTGATCTTGCCCAAGGCGACTTAGGTCCGTCCTTTAAATATCCGGGAAGAAGTGTCAATGAAATTCTTTATTCTGGTCTGCCAGTCACTGCCGAGCTGGGTTTATATGCCCTTCTCATCGCCCTGGTTGTCGGCGTGTTCGCCGGGGTGTCCGCTGCACTAAAGCCCAATACCCGCCAAGACTACATCCCCATGAGTCTAGCGATGATCGGCATCTGTATGCCGTCGTTTTTACTGGGCCCACTGCTGGTCCTCGTGTTTGGCATCTATTTAGAATGGCTGCCCATCTCAGGCTGGGGCGCTATTCCCGGCGACAAATTGCTCCCGTCAATAACGCTGGGAGCAGCGTATGCCGCGTATATTGCCCGATTGAGCCGTGCTGGCATGTTAGAAGTGTTGTCCCAAGACTATATTAGAACTGCGCGCGCAAAGGGCTTGAGCGAATGGGCAGTGGTGACCAAGCATGGTTTGCGGGGCGGTTTGATACCGGTCATCGCCTTTCTTGGTCCTGCGTTTGCCGGATTGCTCGCTGGTTCTTTTGTCGTAGAAACCATCTTTCAAATCCCCGGGCTCGGCCGCTTTTATGTTCAAGCTGCTTTTAACCGCGATTACACGATGATTCTAGGCACCACTGTTTTCTTATCGACGTTGATTGTACTTTTCAATCTGCTCAGTGACGTAACGGCGGCATGGCTCAACCCCCGGCTCCGATCTCAGTTCAAGGGGGGCTCATAATGTCTGAGCCAGTGAGTTTGTCCGCGCAATCCACGGGGGGGGCAGTCGACGTCCTTGCCCATGCCGAGCAGGGATCATCGCTGTGGCAGGATGCCTGGATCCGTCTCCGCAAGAATCATCTGGCGGTCGTGGGCGGTGTCCTACTGATAGTGCTTATCGTCGTCGCCCTATTAACCCCATGGATTGCTCCCTACAGTTATGACGCACAAAATTTAGATTTGGGAGCGACACCTCCCTCGGCAGCCCACTGGCTAGGCACCGATGTTTTCGGTCGCGATCTTCTCACGCAAGTCATGTACGGTGGTCGAGTTTCCTTAGCGGTAGGTTTTATTGCCACCGCGGTGGCGCTGCTCATTGGTGTCACTTGGGGTGCAGTAGCGGGGTATATTGGCGGGCGTACGGACGCCATCATGATGCGCATTGTCGACATTCTTTACGCGCTGCCGTTTATGATATTTATTGTTCTCCTCATGGTCGTGTTTGGACGCAATGTACTGCTACTTTTTTTAGCCATAGGCGCGGTAGAGTGGCTCACCATGGCACGTATTATGCGTTCACAGGTTCAGTCCTTGCGGCAACAGGAATTTGTAGAAGCGGCTATCTCATTAGGGCTCTCACGCGCAGCTATCATCAGGCGGCATGTTATTCCCAATGCGCTGGGGCCGGTCATCGTTTACACCACACTCACCATTCCCAGCGTTATGCTGCTAGAGGCTTTTTTAAGTTTTTTGGGGCTGGGCATTCAACCACCGCAAACGTCATGGGGATTACTGATTAGCTACGGCGCAGAAACAATGGAAGAGTATCCATGGCTGCTTATTTTTCCAGGGTTGGCACTGACCATCACGCTTTTTTCGCTGAACTTCCTCGGCGATGGTCTCCGCGATGCTCTCGATGTACGCGGCTCAAAGGACTGATCGATGACGTTACTAACGGTAGACAATCTTGAGGTCAGCTTCACCACGCGTAATGGCACCCAAACGGCCGTGAACCGCGTGAGCTTTAGCGTAGAGTCAGGACGTATAACCGCCATCATCGGCGAGAGCGGCTCCGGAAAATCGGTCTCCTGTTATGCCATGCTCGGCCTAATACCCTCGCCCCCTGGCCGTATTGACGGGGGTCGCGCACTATTTGACGGCAAGGATTTACTGGCGTTGTCCGAGGCTGAGCTAAGAGCCATTCGCGGCCGGGATATTGCCATGATCTTCCAAGATCCAATGACCTCCTTAAATCCCTATATGAGTGTTGGCGAGCAGCTCATTGAGCCCCTACTCATTCACAAACACTCAAGCAAAACGGCTGCCAAAGCGCGCGCTATCGAACTTCTCGAAGAAGTGGGTATTCGCAGCCCAGCCACCACCTTCAACAGTTACCCCCATGAATTTTCAGGGGGTATGCGCCAGCGGGTAATGATTGCTATGGCGCTGATTAATGAGCCGAAACTGTTAATTGCCGACGAACCGACAACGGCATTGGATGTCACCATTCAAGCGCAAATTCTAAAGCTAATTGCAGAACTGCAAAAAAAGCGCGATATCGGGGTATTGTTCATTAGTCATGATCTCGCCGTTGTCGGCGACATTGCCGATCAAATCGTTGTCATGGAGAACGGCCATGTGGTCGAATCTGGTGCGCCAGAGGCTATTTTTGATCATGCCCAGCACCCCTACACACAGAAGCTATTAGCCGCCATTCCCACCGGTCAGCGGCAATCTGGACAAATCACCAGTGATCCACTAATCACCATCAGTCACCTCAAAACATGGTTTCACGCCGGTAACAGCGCCGAGACCGTAAAAGCTGTCGACGATATCTCCCTTACCATCAATCGTGGTGAGGTCTTGGGGTTGGTGGGTGAATCAGGGAGTGGGAAATCCACGCTTGGACGCTCTATTTTGCGTCTCGCGCCGATAACGGCAGGGGTTATTAACTTCGACGGCACCGATCTCACCACCCTTGAGGGCCCCGACTTGAAACGTTTCCGGCGGCGCTTGCAGATGATTTTTCAAGATCCTTTTGCGTCGCTTAATCCACGCATGACGGTCTACGATACGCTGGCAGAACCCCTACTACTGCACAATATTTGTACCAAGAAAAATCTCGATGAGCACATAGCGGCGCTCATGGATGATGTTGGGTTAGCTCGGCACTTTACGCGTAAATACCCCCATGAATTCTCTGGCGGCCAACGTCAGCGCATTGCTATTGGTCGAGCACTGGCAACCAAACCCGAATTCATTGTGGCGGACGAACCCGTGTCGGCACTCGATGTCACTATTCAGGCACAAATTCTCGAGCTACTGCAAGATTTAGGCAAAGAGCATGGTTTAACGATGCTGTTTGTCTCCCATGACATGGCCGTCATCCGGCGGATTGCTGACCGAATCGTGGTCATGTACCAGGGTAAGCTGGTTGAAGAAGGCAGCGGCGAAGATATTTTCAACGCGCCTACGCAGGATTACACCAAGGCATTATTACAGAGCATCCCTGGTGTCGTGAGAGGCTGAATGCCTCTCTGCTAGGTTCGACTCGCCTAGAGATCTGCAGCGCGTACCCAGCAGCGTTCGCTATTGAGGCCCCTACAGCGTGAATCCAGAGTCGATAGTCAGTAATTGTCCGGTGATGTAATCGGAGCCAGTGACCAGCGAGGTAATGGCATGGGCTACGTCATCGGCTGTCACCACGTGTCCCAAGGGAGTTTGCTCCTCGAACATGGCTTTTAAATTGGCGTACTGGACATCGTCACCGCCGCCCCACGTCTCATAAGCCCAGTCTCCATCAATCAGTCCAGGCAGCACCGCATTAACACGGATGCCGTCCTTACCCAATGTTTTTGCTAGGGTACGGGTGAGGCTATTTAAGGCGGCCTTGGACGCGCAGTAGGCGATAGAACTACCGTTGGCTGTGATGCCAGCAATACTCGAGGTCATGACAATATCGCCACCGCCATTGGTTGCCATGATTTTTGCCGCCAGTCGGGACATAAAAAATGCTCCCAGTACATTGACTCGCAGTGTACGTAGCCAAATATCCTCAGTGAGCGCATCAAGGTCACGATGCGGGATGAACGTGGTCGTACCCGCGTTGTTAATCAATACGTCCAGCGAGCCGAAGCGCTCGATGATTGTTGACACCATACGCGCGCAATCGTCTTCGCTACCCACATCGCCCTGTATAGCGAAGGCTTCACCGCCGCTGGCCGCTATGTCTGCACACACCTGCTTGGCGCCCTGCTCTGACCGACAATAGTTAACCCCCACTTTAGCGCCGTGCACTGCGAGCTGGCGGGCTAAAGCAGCGCCTACCCCGGAGCTGGCGCCGGTAATTAATACGGCTTTGTTGTTAATCTCCATTGATTCACTCCAGCGGTTTTACACCGTCATTTGCCCGTCTTCAGACGCTTACTGAGCGTCGAGATGCTCTAAGCCAGCGCCCTTATACTGGGGTGGCAGGACTATCCAATCGGGGTCATCGTACTCCCCTAAAAAGCGAATATCGACAAACGGTAGTTGCGCGTCGATGATCGCCGCAATTTGCTCCGGGGGATTGGCTTCCATCGCATCGCGACTGGCCTTGGAGTCCCAGGTGGCGATTGCCAGTACCGTCGCAGGATCGTTGGCTTTACGGTGTAAGCGTGTCCCTCTTGCACCAGGTGCCTGCTGAATATAATGGCTGGCAGCCATCCAACCCTCAGCATAGGACTCCACGCTGTAACCCTCTTTCACTGTGACCTCAAAGATGTAATGCATGAGCTGTTCCCCTCTGTCTGTGGCACAATGATGGCCGCCGATACACTACCCATAACCAGCGAAGCCCATAGATTACCGTCCCATCATGACAAGCGCACCATCAATAATCACCCCGGCAACCGCCAGCAAGCGAGTAAATCCCTGGCGGTTTTGCACCGCGCCGTGCATGGATTGGACCGATCGGCATTGTCGTTATTTCTGGCGTTTAATGACTCGGCAGGCGCGACTCTATACCGAGATGGTCACCACCGGCGCGCTCCTTCACGGAGATGTTCCAAGACACTTAGCCTTTACTGATTGCGAACAGCCGCTAGCGCTGCAGCTAGGGGGCAGTGATCCTTATGAACTCGCCCAATGTGCCAAGCTTGGGGAGCAATGGGGTTATGATGAAATTAACCTTAACTGCGGCTGCCCCTCGGACCGGGTTCAGAGTGGACGCTTTGGTGCCTGCCTAATGGCTGAACCCAACCTCGTCCGTGACTGCATTGCCGCCATGCGTGCAGCAACATCAATACCTATTACAGTAAAACATCGCCTGGGTATTGATCAACACGAGAGCTATGAAGAGCTGGCGAATTTTGTCGGCACAGTCGCTGAAGGTGGCTGTGAGGTATTTATCATTCACGCCCGAAAAGCGTGGTTACAGGGGTTGTCGCCCAAGGAGAATCGGGAAATCCCCCCGCTCAACTATTCATGGGTGTATCAGATAAAACAAGATTTTCCTGCTCTCACCATCGTGCTCAATGGTGGCATCAGCGATCTTGATGCTGCGGAAGCGCAGCTCGCGCATGTCGATGGGGTTATGCTGGGCCGTGCGCCCTATCAAAACCCCTGGCTACTGAATGAGGTAGACCCACGAATATTTGCAACGGCGGCACAGCATCCAGACCGAGAAACCGTCATTGAGGCGTTGGCAGACTATATCGATCAAGCGCTTAGCGATGGCAGTCGGTTACATCACATCAGTCGGCATGTGCTTGGCCTGTACCAACGACAGCCTGGGGGACGTGTATTCAGACGAATATTGAGTGAAGGAGCACACAAAACAAACGCCGGCGCTGATTTACTCAGAGAAGCGGCGGCCGCTTGTCAGGTGGGTCGTCAAAATGATAACCAACCTGTTAGCCACTCATAGTAAAGGCGTCGGCGAATTCCCGTGCTATCGCGTGTGGACTCCCACACAAACCTTCTATAACTTAACGCTTAATTATCGCTGTCCAGTAGTGAGTAGAAAGTACAGCTAAAGCCATTAGCCCAAACGCTGGCGCTGGGCATGGGTCGGGAGCGTCGCATTGAGCATTCCCGCTGGTGCAAGCAGTCAAAATCAACCGTAAGGAAGCTACATGAATAAATTAGAGCAGCTGCGTACCATGACTGATGTCGTCGCTGATACCGGTGATGTAGAAGCCATCGCTCGTTTGCGTCCGCAAGATGCCACTACCAATCCGTCGCTATTACTGAAAGCGGCGGCATTGCCCCAATTTACAAAGCAGTTACGCAACAGTGCCAAAGCCAGTAAAACCGCCGGCGACGCCTGTGATCTATTCGCTGTCGCGGTTGGCTGCGAACTCCTCAAGTTTATTCCGGGGCGTATCAGCACCGAAGTAGATGCGCGACTGTCATTTAATACCGACGCGATGGTAAGCAAGGCGAGACTGTTAATTCAGCTCTATGCGGGGGCAGGTATCACCGCTGACAGAGTGTTGATTAAAATTGCCGCGACCTGGGAGGGAATACGCGCAGCTGAAATTCTAGAACGCGAAAGTATTAACTGTAACCTCACCTTGCTATTTGGCTTCGAGCAAGCTCAGGCCTGTGCTGATGCAGGGGTCTTTCTCATATCGCCCTTTGTTGGTCGAATACTCGATTGGTACAAGGCTAACAGCGATCTACCCATCGCGACCGCTGAAGATGATCCCGGCGTGCAATCCGTGCGGCGCATCTATCAGTACTATAAGATGCATGGTTATGGGACTGTGGTCATGGGCGCCAGTTTTCGCAATGTCGGCGAGATAGAGGCCCTAGCAGGCTGTGATCGCCTCACTATTAGCCCACAGTTAATGGATGAACTCGCCGCAGACGAACGTCCTTTGAGCCGTCAGCTAGCTTACGATGGGCCCCGGGCAGCCGCCCCTGAACCACTGCGGGAGAGTGCCTTTCGCTATGGCGTCAACGGCGACCCAATGACTACCGAAAAATTGGCGGAGGGTATCCGAAAATTCGCTGAGGACCAAGAAAAGTTGGCGGCGATGATTGCAAGCCTTTAACTCGATTCGAGGGTTTTTACCAACGCCTCAAACGCTGCTTTATTGTCTTGACTCATTGCCATTAATGTTCGGTGTGCCTCGATGACATTTTTTCGAATACCATGCTCGGTCGCCGCGCCAGCAGGCAGTTCTGCGGTTTCAATGGCGCTCTCACAACTTCCAGACCTTAGGTCGAATAATTGCGCGAACCCCATTGTAGCAAGTAATCGGTCGATACCTGCGTTAACGCTGTACAAAGCGGGTTTAAACCCAAATCGCTCAACCGCGCGAATGGCAAGCTTGGCAAGCATACCGAGAACGGTGCTATCTAAACCACTGGCCTTAGTCACGTCTATAGTGACCGAAACAAACGCAGGGTCATTAAAAATACGGTCGCAATACTCGTCCAACGCGGTGCACATGGTTAATCTGACGTCGCCCTCGAGTTGCAGCAGATGAATGCCCTCATCACTCGCCGCTCGGATTCGACACTCACTCATGCTAAACCACGGCTAATAAATAGCGCAGCAACGTCATCAGGTAGCGCGTTTCGATCAACCTGATCTAATGCTAGCCGTCGAATCAGTTTTTTAGGTCTGACCAGCGATCCGGACAAACGATCAATTAACTCTTGCTCTTTCTCTACGAGATCGTCTTTATTTATCAATTCCAAAATGCCATCAGACATGAGAGTCAGTAAGAATTGCTCGGGTAGTTCGACGGTTTGTTCATTGAACGTTGCCTCGGCCATTAAACCGACAGGAGAGCCTTGCCCCTGTAAATATTCAGCACAGTCATCGGTGAGTAATACGGGTTGCGGTAGGTGCCCTGCCACACTGTATTGAATTACATGAGTACAGAAATTGAGGACGCCAACAATCATGGTTGCATATTTATTAATTTCTAATTCAAGCAATTCCTGATTAGCTAACTTCAACATTTCACTAGGGGAAACGATAGATGCATCTTGGCGACGAAGAAAGTCTGAACGCTTACGAGCAAAAAGATTTTTCAATAACACCGTAGCAAAAGCCGATGAGCTTCCATGCCCAGACACGTCAGCTAGAAAGAATACCACCTCCTGCTCGCCCACCTGAAAATAATCGGTGAAATCGCCACTCAGATACAGTGATGGATAAATGGTATGGCTGAACCAATAGTCATCAATCTCAAGGGGAGCGGAAGGCAACATGGCCATTTGCACCTGCCTTCCGGCCTGTTGATCTTGCTCTAACATTCGCAATGAGTGACGCAGCTTTCTGTTGGTTTTTTCTAATCTCTCTTTACTCGATTTCAGCTCTCGCTGCAGATGGCGATGATGAACGCAGCGCTCAATGGAGCGCAACAGCAGCCCTGCTCGCTCTTGGGGTCTGACAATGAAATCTGTAGCACCCAAGCCCAATGCAGTTTTCATGTTGCTATTACTGCGGTCATCGGCCAACACAATCACCGGCACCTGCACGTCAAAACTGCGCATAGCGCGACGCACAGATGCCCATGACACATCTTGTAGATCGATATTGCAAAGCACACAGTCGTACAGACTAGTGGGTCCTAGTACTTTCTCAATATCAGGAACTTCGGCCAGCACATCGATTTGCCAGTGCGATTCGGCAAGGCTCATCAGTAAACTGTCTGCACGGATCACTTGATCATCAACCAGCAACAAACGCCCGTCTGATGAATTGTCAATCATTAAACACTAGCACTGCAGAAGTTCTCACAGATCGTCTTCCTCCCAGCTTTCATCAAACTCAGAAAACGAATCCGTCTGCTCACCCTCAGAAACGAAATTAGCGCGGCGCTGTAGATAGGCATCTCTGAAGAATAGGTATTGATCTCCGGAAATCAATCGATCGGTACCGAGCAGTCCCGCTCGAAAATTGATTAATTCGACGCCGCGTAAGCCCCATTGTGCCTCTCGATCACCCATTTGACCCGTGGGTGAGGCATAGGCGTCGACAAGGGTTCCGACGCTCGACCGAAACGTCCGCGGGCCTAGCAATGGTAATACGACGTAACTGCCCTGAGGAACACCCCAAATGGCTAAGGTGTGCCCGAAATCCGTTTGGTAGCGGGGAATTCCCATATCGGTGGCCACATCAAAGAGCCCAAATATGCCGAGAGTCGTGTTCGTCAGGACTCGCAGCGTGTTGTCCCAGGCGACACCGGGACGACCTTGTAAATAGCCGTTGAGTGCACCGTTGACGTCTAAAAAATTAGCAAAAAAATTGTAGACGCCACGGCGCACGGGCGTCGGTGTCACTAAATCATAGCCTGTTGCTAATGGTCGGAGAACATAGTTATCCGCGTGGCTATTAAACTCGTAAATCGCACGATTGACTGACTCGAGCGGATCGTCTGTCGCCGCCAGAACCGGCTGACCCATTGCCGCCAAGCATCCCAAATAAAACGGCGATAGGAAACGAACCACCATTACTCGCATATGTGTGAAAAATGACACCTGACCCTCCCACTTCGTATGTTGACACGTTACCAAACCCTCTTTCGATGCGCGATTGAGAATTCAGTGTTTGTCAATTACTGCCAGATTATTGTTTGAATTATCGCGGATTACGTTGCATCCACGTTTCAATTTTACCCCATTGTTGCTCGAGACGTTTAGTCGACACCGGCATTTTAGTCCCCATGTGCTGCGCAAACAGCGAAATGCGAAATTCTTCTAGCATCCAGACAAACTCTAATGCGTCGGGACATTGCGATTCTAATCCTATCCGCTGATGAGTCAGCGTCTCCCATTTCTGCAAAAACGGCGCCATCATGGACATCGCTTTTTGATCTTTCGGGTATTGCCCACTCAGTCGCTGAGTCCTGTGGAGTAACGCCTTACCATATCGTGGATACTGCTGCAGCCAACGCCAGGGTGTATGAAAAAATCGATCACTGTCCATGAGCGCGGTGATTTGTCGCTGAACATCAATACGGCTATCTTGAAACTGCGCCGCTGGGTAGGCTTTTAGGTGGTTCAGCGCGGCAGCAGCTGGAGTGAGAAAATCAATGAAAGCTCGCTCCATTTCCATCGCTTGTGGAATCCATTTCCCTTTGGCTTGTTGCAAACACTTGTCAAAAGCAGCATCGGACCGTGGATTGGCTTGCCCTTCCAGCGTCAGTATAAACGCTGAAATAATCATTTCACGAATCAAAGATGGCCTATCGACACCACAACCTGCAATCGCTAAGGCCGCTTGATTGGAAGCCAGCAACTGCTTCTTTAAGGTTTTGACCGTTTGAGGATTTTTTTTCAATGCCAGCGTGGCAAAGCCTCTGCGATGAGCCAATTCAGCCTCTGCAGGATAATCTACAAGCGCTAAAGCGATAGTATCGTTTCTTACCACCAACGCAGGGTAAGCAAGAACCTCCATCCCCGCCGCACGACTTTTCCATTCCTTGGGTAAGTCACCGAAGTCCCAGTCGGTCACCAGCCGTTGATTAAATTGGCTGTGATTATCGTGCGGCTGTTTAGTTTGGACATCACGAAATTGCTCAACGAGGGCAAACATATTTCTGCCCTGTCCCAGCAACCTGGCTCGTTCATCAACCACACGAATATTCATTCGGTAAAAATCTTCTAGTCGATTCTCAGCCCAATCGCCGGGGGCAATGGTCACCCCTCGCTGACGCTTCAAGGTCTCTGCTAGCGCCAAACACAAATCTCGATCGCCAATTTCTAACTGCGCCAAGGCCAAATCGACAACATCAGGTACAGGCACGAGCTGCTTTCGGATCGTTTTGGGTAACGCTTTGATCAGCGCAATACACTTTTCACGGAGCAAACCCGGCACCAGCCAGTCGAACCGATAACGGGGCGCACGGTTTAACAGCGGCAACGGCACAGTCACTGATACCCCATCATTAGCTTGGCCTGGTTCAAATTGATAAGTCAGTCGATATTCAACGTCCGCCCAACTAAGGGTAGAGGGAAACTGCTCGGTCACTTCGGCGCCTGGATCCCGAACCAAAATGTGTTCGCGATCGAGCTGTAAGATTTGGGCAAGTTCAGGGTTTTTAGCTAGGGATTTCTCCAAACTTGAACCACTGACTATGTCGCTTGGCAGACGTTCATCATAAAACGTGACTAAGGCTTCCTCATCGACTAATAAATCACGGCGACGTACTCGAGACTCTAAATCCTGAACGTCTCTGATGAGGCGAAGATTATGTTTTAAAAAAGAAGGAGGGGATGTAAAACGCCCCGGGACCAGCCCATCTCGAATCATAATCTGACGCGCGACAGGTTTGTCAATATCACCAAAATGTACTCGTTTGGCATCACTGATCGTTAGACCAAACAGTGTCACCCGCTCAGAGGCCATAACTCGGCTGGCGCGCATCTGCCAGCTTGGGTCATAGTGATGACGCTTAAGTAAATAAGGGTTTATGTCGAGCAACCACTCCGGCTCTATTGTCGCGCACTGCCGCGCGAACACCTGAGACGTTTCCACCATCTCACCCGCAACCAACCACTTCGGTGGTTTACGATATTGACTCGAGCCGGGGAACACCTGCACTTTACGACTACGAGCTGCATTAAATATCCGGCCCTCATCCTGTTGCGCTATTTGGCCGAGCAACCCAGATAAAAGAGCAATGTGAACGGCTTTATAATTATCTTCTACAGCAAAGACGTCAGCTACAATTAAACCGATTTGACGGCAAGCGATGGCCAGTTGACGATGAAGATCTCGCCATTCACGCATGCGCAAATAAGACAGAAACTCTTTTTTGCAGAGTTTACGCAACTGATTTTGGCTTAAAGCCTGGCGCTGCTCTTCGTAGTAGATCCAGAGATTCACCCAGGCCAAAAAATCTGAGCGTGGGTGGTTGAACCTTGCATGGGACTGATCTGCTTGACTCTGTTTATCCGCAGGTCGCTCCCTGGGATCCTGAACGGCCATGGCGCTAACTATGATCAATAGCTCGGCTAAGCACTGCTTATCAAAGGCAGCCAGTAACATGCGTGCTAGCTTTGGGTCCACCGGCAAGCGAGACATTTTGTAACCGACAGCCGTCAATTTACCCCGATTCGATACTGCGCCTAACTCCTCTAATAGCTTAAAACCGTCACGAATCATTTTCGGTTCCGGCGGATCGACAAACGGAAAGGCCCCGGGCTTGCCAAGACCCAGTTGAAGCATCTTAAGGATGACCGCGGCTAAGTTAGTACGTAAAATTTCAGGATCAGTAAACTCGGCGCGAGCGTTGAAATCGTCCTCACTGTATAACCGAAGGCAAACACCGTCGGCGGTTCGACCACATCGGCCCTTTCGTTGGTTAGCACTCGCCTGGGAAATGGCCTCAATCGGCAGGCGTTGCAATCGAGTTCGGTAACTGTAGCGACTGATACGGGCTTCACCCGGATCAATGACATAACGAATACCCGGTACAGTCAATGACGTTTCGGCAACATTAGTCGCTAGGACAATGCGCATGCCACGACCGCTTGGATTGAATACTTTATTTTGCTCAGCCGCAGATAAGCGCGCATAGAGCGGTAACACTTGACGATCGACATTGCCCTTAAGACGCTTGGAGACCTCTCTAATTTCCCGCTCACCCGAGAGAAACACCAGTACATCGCCCCGTGGCCCAAAGCGGAGCGCTTCTATATCGTCAATCAGCAGTGCGATCTGTTCAGTTACCCCCTGATCTCGATCGTCAATATCGCCAAAATAGTGGACGTCAACAGGAAAGGTTCTGCCGGACACTTCAATCACGGGTGCGTCGTCAAAATGTGTTGAGAAGCGCTCAACGTCGATCGTCGCCGATGTAATGATGAGCTTTAAATCGGGCCTGCGTGGCAGCAACTGTTTTAAATAACCTAAAATAAAATCAATATTCAGACTGCGCTCGTGAGCTTCATCAATAATTAACGTGTCGTATTGGGAGAGATCTTTATCTCGCTGTAGCTCACTTAGCAAAATACCGTCGGTCATCAGCTTTATTGCCGATACATCTGAGACTTGATCGGTGAAGCGCACCTGGTAACCCACGAGCTGTCCAAGCTCACTATTGAGCTCCATGGCAATACGCTGAGCGACCGTTCGCGCAGCAAGACGTCGGGGCTGAGTGTGACCGATCCGACCTAAAACACCTCGCCCCATCTCTAGACAAATCTTGGGTAACTGGGTGGTCTTTCCGGATCCGGTTTCCCCCGCCACTACCAACACTTGATGCCGCTCAAGCGCGCGCCTGATATCAGCACGTCGCTCCGACACGGGGAGTTGCTCTGGGTAATGAATAGTGTTGGGCGTGGCACGTGGCTCACGCGAACGCTGTATTTCGGTCATTAGATATCGACGATCTACGCAGTACCAGCTACAGGCTGATAATAAGGTTAATTATCTCGTAATTCACGACGGAGTATTTTTCCGACATTGGTCTTGGGAAGTTCATCACGGAATTCTACCCGCTTGGGGATTTTATAGGCTGTCAAATGTTGGCGACAAAAATCTTTCACCTCTTGTTCACCGAGTGCGGGATTTCTACTCACAACAAACATCTTCACCGCTTCCCCTGAAGCACTATCGGCGTACCCTACCGCAGCGCACTCCAGTACGTCGGGATGTCCAGCTAGCACGTCCTCTAGCTCATTGGGGTAAACATTGAAACCGGACACCACTATCATATCTTTTTTGCGATCCACAATTCGCAAATAACCATCGGGTTGGATTATCGCTATATCGCCGGTAGCAAACCAGCCGTTAGCATCAATGACCTCTGCCGTAGCGTCGGGCCGCTGCCAATAGCCTTGCATGACTTGAGGTCCGAAAATACACAGCTCACCAGCCTCTTCAAAACCGAGCAGCTTGCCATTATCGTCAATTACCCGCACCTGAGTTTGTGGCACCGGAACACCAATGGTGCCAATTTGCTGAGCGTTCCCAGGATTACTGGTCGCCACCGGGGACGTCTCGGTCAGACCGTAGCCTTCAGAAACGAGACAGCCGGTAAGGGCCTGCCACTCGCCGGCAGCGGCTTCGGTGAGCGCCATACCGCCCGACAAAGTGACTTTTAAATGACTGAAGTCTAATGACGTAAACCCTTTATCGTTACAGAGAGCAACAAACAGCGTATTCAACCCACAAAATAACTGCGGTCGATAGCGCTTGAACGCACCCACCACCGACGCTAGATCACGAGGGTTGGGGATAAATACGGTGTGCGCACCCACAAAGAGTGCGTACATAGAAGCGGTGAACGCATAAATGTGATACACCGGCAGGGGCTGCATAAACGTATCGCCCTTACCCGCTAGCTGGTGAGAAGTGAAGAGCGCATCACACTGAAGAACGTTGGCGACTAAATTACGGTGAGAGAGCATGGCGCCTTTTGCCACACCCGTTGTACCGCCCGTGTATTGCAACATTGCCAACTCATGGGGCTGAGGATTCACCGCTTGCCGCGCCCGTTTGGCACCTAGGCTAAGAACATCTCGCAACGAAATCGTCCGCTCAAATGTAAACGGCGGCACTAATTTCTTGACATGCTTAACAACAAAATTAATCAAAAAGCGTTTTGGTTGGGGGTGAAGATCCGCAAGTTCCGTTACCACGACCTGCTTTACGCCCGTGCGTGGCAACACCGTCGCAGCGGTCTGTGCAACATTTGCTTGCACCATCAGCAGCTTCACACCGGCGTCGTTAAACTGATGTGCTAGTTCACGCGCCGTGTACAGCGGATTGGTATTCACAACCACCAAACCAGCGCGCAGCACACCCAACACCGCCACCAAGTATTGAATGAGATTGGGCATTTGAATAGCCACTCGATCACCAACGGTCAATCCCGAATCGGACTGCAGCCACCCGGCAACATGACTTGATAACAAATCAAGTTCGCCATAGGTCAGTGCATGTCCCACACTCGAGCAAGCCACCTCATCACTGTGACGCTCAAAGGCATCCTCAAACAGCTCAATAATATTTTGATAGCGGTCTATATCGATACGCGTAACGATGCCAAGCCTGTCTAACGCTGCTTCAATCGTTTGGTTTACTTCGGCCTGATCCATAAGAGTTGTCTACCTATATAAGAGCTGTCTACCTATGTAGTTTGCTATTTTGCCGCTATCATGTGGACTCACAGGCGATCGGGTCAAGCATTGACGTAGAATTGCCGCAGTTAATCCCGAAAACTTAGGCAAAAGGAGTGACAACCACGTGGATAATCCGCTTCAGATCACCAATAAAACATTTAATGAAATAAACCTCGGCGACAAAGCGAGCTATATTCGACTGGTGACTGAACGCGAAGTTCAGTTATTTGCGGCGGTCTCGGGTGACCACAACCCCGTTCACTTGGATCCTAGCTATGCGGCCCAGACCCAATTTGGTGAGTGCATCGCCCATGGCATGTTAACGGGCGCCTTCATTTCTGCCGCCATCGCTATGGAGTTACCCGGACCGGGGACTATTTACCTCGGCCAGCAAATAAGCTTCCGAGCGCCCGTGCTATTAGGCGATACCCTGACGGTCGATTTGGAGATAATCAGTAAACATGAATCAAAACCGTGGCTAACCATTAACTGCATCGTCAGTAATCAAAGCGGAAAGAAAGTGGCTATTGGCGAGGCATCAGTGATGGCGCCAAGCAGCAAAGAAACCGTCACTATTGTGCCCCCACCGGGTATTCAGCTAGTGGATTGATCGGCTTTGAATTGGGCGGGGTCCACGTAGACCAAATGGAGAGTGACAAGGGGCTGTTCGCTACTGGCTACAACGCCCAGCAGTAAGACATTAGGGGTTTCATCATGGACGGTCAGACCCGCCACATCGAACATCTTCATACTGTCATCATCAGCCGTAGCTTGACCATCGACAATGGGTGTCAACACACCAATCGCTTTTTTGTCACGCAGGGTTTCGGACAATCTAGCCACCAGAGCCAAAACACCATCCCTAAATGCTGAATAATTCATGGCCCCTTGAAATGCCGTTTTATTGAGGGATAAATCGATACGAGTCAATCCCTCATCCTCCATGCGCAGCTGGGTAATCGTCACTGTTCTACCCGCCTCTAGCTCACGAAACATTCGCTTTGCAGTCGTTCGACCCGCTTCTAGCACACCTTGGTGGAGTAAATTAGCCGCGACGGTAGCAAATTGCACCGGGGTGATGTCTCTTTTACTTTGCATGTTGGCTCCGGTTAAAAAGTTCTAGTGTAACCGGCTTGGCTTTTGATACTCCAGTGTTTGTTAATAGCTCTGCTATCATCCGTTTACTTTTGACTCGCTCACCTATGGATTCGCTGTGATCAAACGGCACAATAAACCCTGGCAGCTGACACCTGCACCTGCCTTGAGCTGGCGAGACGGTGTGCCGTATTCAGATACCTTTGATGATTACTATTTTTCATCGGTCGACGGCATGGCTGAGGGGCGCTACGTCTTCCTCGACGGCGTCCAGCTCAGTCAGCGACTACGATCTATGGCCTCTGGCGATACCCTAACGATTGCGGAGCTAGGCTTTGGTACCGGCCTCAACTTTCTCCTAACCCTCCACGACTGGTTGCTCTATCGACGACCAGACACCGAGCTGACCTATATCGGCATTGAGGGGTATCCACTGCGTCGATCGGTACTTGAACAGGTCCTCGAGCATTTTCCCGAACTTCGCGACCTCGCATCGATGCTGCTCAGCGACTGGCCGTCACCCACCTATGGTTGTCATAGAATACGTTGGCCTCACTGGGGAATTACCCTTGATCTTTGGTGGGAAACGGCTTCTGAAGCGCTCACAGATTTAGCTTCTCGTCGTAGAACGCTGGTGGACTGCTGGTATCTCGATGGCTTTGCCCCCGCACGATCGGATGGCATGTGGACAGAGCCCGTATACTCAGCCATCGGTCAATTGAGTCGAGAGCATTCCAGCTTCGCGACATTCACCGCGGCGAGTGATGTACGCCGCGCACTTGAAGGCGTGGGGTTTAGTGTCGTTAAGCGTTCTGGCTTTGGTCCAAAAAGGGAATGTTTAATTGGCACATTACTGGCCAAGCACACAGGTGCCCAAAATAAACAGACGCCGTGGGACCTAAATCCAGTGCCACAACACCCCGGCAATGTCGTTGTATTGGGTGCAGGCTTGGCGGGGAGCTTTATCGCGCGCAGTCTTGCCGAGCGGGGAATTGAAGTACGAGTTATAGATAGCGCTGCCATTGCAACGGGCGGCTCCAGTAACCTCCAAGGCCTTACCTATACGCGGCTATCGCACCAGTTCGCCCCGTTAGGGGATTTTTCAATCGCCGCTTATGACTACAGTACGCGCCTCTACGCGCAATTATTGCGGGCTCGCAAGCTCATTCCGGAGGAAGACGGAGCACTTTGCGGCTATTTGCAGGCTAGTAGTGACACCGCTATCGAGCAACTACGCACTGACTGGGGTGATGACAGCGATCTGGTGCAATTTCTTACGGCTGAGGCGGCGTCCCAACAGCTAGGCCTGACCGTTGAACACCCCGCCATCTATTTCCCGGACGCCTTATGGCTACATCCACCGGCTGTTTGCCGCGAAAGGCTCAATCACCCGCTCATCCAAGTGACCGAGAATTGCGGAATGATTGATTATCATCGACAGGGTAATCGCTGGCAGTTGCTGAGCGCCTCCGGGTGGTCGACCGATGCATCGACGTTAATTCTAGCGACCGCAGAACAGATCAGGCAATCACCGTTAACGCATTGGTTGCCCTTGCAGGGTATCCGCGGTCAAGTCACTCACATCGCCGCCGATGACTACTCCAATCAAATACGCTGCGCTTTTTGCCATGAGGGATATTTCCCACCGGCTCGGCTCGGCATCCATTGCATTGGCGCAACCTATGGCCCCAATGATTCAGCACTTGATGAGCGCCTTGAGGACCATGAGCAAAATATAAAGACACTGTCCAAATGGTTACCAGGAATGAAGTGGCAAAGTATGAAAGCTGCCCAGGCTGGTCACGTTGCACTGCGCTGCACAACGACCGATTATTTACCTATTGCTGGACCTATTCCAGATCGTATCGCGTTCAATCACCGCTACGCCCATCTCAGCAAACGTAAGTCCACGGTGATTGATGAGCCTTGCCCAGTAGTACCTGGTCTCTGGGCGATGGGTGGGCTTGGCTCTCGGGGACTTACAGCCGCCCCACTCGCCGCCGAAACTATCGTCGCTGAACTACTGGGAGAGGCCCCACCCCTGCCCCGCTACCTTCAGCAAGCCATTGCACCAGCACGCTTTTTACACCGAGGATTAGTGAAAGGTGCGCCTCTATGATCAACAGTCCTAGGCTTACGCCACTACCTCGCTTAGTGGCAGCAGCATTGCTGGCAGGCAACATGAACGCCACCTCAGAGCAGCTATCGCCAGATGCTAGATCAGTACAGCATTATGACGTGCGAGTGATCGCCAAAAAATCGTTTGACAGAGACAATTTTGTTCAGGGACTCGAATTTGACGGCGACCGCTTATTGGTGAGTTCCGGCCTGTACGGGGAGTCCATCATCAAGGCCTACGACTGGCCCGAGTTGGCACTTCGCAATGAACAGCACTTGCCTCGGCAACTGTTTGCAGAGGGCCTCACGCGTATTGGTAGCAGCATTTATCTACTGACCTGGCGTGCTCAGCGGTTGCTCATTCTCAATGCAAAGACCTTCGCTCTCGAAGGATCCGCCGTACTACCCGGTGAAGGCTGGGGTGCAACCAGCGACTCGGGGCGCTTATTTTGGAGTGATGGCAGTAGTAAAATTAGGTCCATTGACGTGGAGGCAGGGGGCGCTATTGACACCATTAACGTCACTTTACTGGGGAAGCCTCTTACTCGGCTCAACGAACTGGAGTGGATTGATGGCGACATTTGGGCCAATATCTGGCAGCAAGACGAGATTGCTATCATTGACCCAGCCACAGGGGTTGTTCGAGGTATTATCCACCTAAACGACCTCCTCGACGACAACGATCGACAACCGGATACAGACGTGCTCAATGGCATTGCCATGCATGCGCCGACCGGCGACATTTGGGTGACGGGAAAGCGCTGGCCGTGGCTTTATAAAATAACGCTGAAATCCCGTTAATTTCGCCTTCAAATCATTACAATTGACGGACCGGCCACCTCAGCAATTCGACCATACTAAAATCACTGGGAGTTTCATGGAAGCGAATAACGCCATATCACCAACGTCAGCCACCTTCGACATGCTGCGTAGCGTATCGATAGAGGCGCTCAATCTTCGCGTCGAGGAATATCAACATCGAGCCACCGGAGCAACACACTTACACCTTGCCAGCGATAATCCTGAAAATGTGTTCATGGTTGCGCTCCGTACCGTACCGCAAGATTCCACCGGGGTAGCGCATATCTTAGAGCACACAGTGCTTTGCGGCAGCGAGAATTTTCCTGTGAGGGACCCATTTTTCATGATGCTGCGGCGTTCTCTCAACACCTTTATGAATGCCTTTACTAGTTCTGACTGGACGGCCTATCCCTTTGCCACCCAAAACCGAAAAGATTTCGATAATCTTCTGTCGGTTTACTTAGACGCCGTGTTTTTCTCTCGCCTTGATCCCCTCGATTTTGCTCAGGAAGGGCATCGTGTGGAGTTTGAGGAAAGCTCCAATAACGAGCATACGCTGGTTTACAAGGGCGTGGTCTACAACGAGATGAAAGGCGCTATGTCGTCAATTTCCTCGGTTTTGTGGGACAAATTGTGCTTCGAGCTATTCCCCACTAATACCTATCATTACAACAGCGGCGGCGAACCGGAAACCATACCCGATTTGACGTATCAACAATTAAGAGATTTTTACAGCAGCCACTACCACCCCAGTAATGCGATTTTTCTCACCTTTGGTGACATCCCAGCCAACGACCATCAAGCCGTGTTTGAGCGTTCCGCGTTACAGCGATTTGAGCGTTCTGACAGCAAAATAGAGGTCGCCTTAGAAGTGCCTTTCGCTGACCCTGTCATCGCCAGTCACCATTACGCCATCGACGAGGCTGAGGGCGTCAGTGGCAAGACCCACCATATTTTAGGGTGGAAGCTGGGTGAAAGTGCCCATCTGATGTCCATGCTCGAAGCGCAACTCGTGTCGTCGGTTTTAATGGAAAACAGCGCCTCTCCCCTGATGCATTACTTAGAAACGACAACCCTTGGTACCGCTCCATCACCCCTGTGTGGGATCGAAGACTCAATGCGTGAAATGGTGTTGTGTTGTGGTATCGAAGGAAGTGAAGCAGCACACGCCGATCAATTTGAACGCGATGTGATAGCCATCATAGAAACCCTAGCGGCAGAAGGTGTGAGTGAAGAGAAGCTTGAATCCATATTGCATCAAATCGAACTCCATCAACGTGAAATAACGGGTGATGGAATGCCCTATGGACTCAATTTAATGCTCCGCGCGTTGAGTGCCGCGACCCACTATGGCGATGCTGTCGGGGCCCTCGATCTCGATCCCGCGATAGCGGATATTCGTACGCGCTGCGAAAGTCCCGACTACATCCCCTCGCTACTGAGAACTCTGCTACTAAACAACCCCCACCGCGTGCGGCTCACCGTAGAGCCAGATACCACCTTGTCAGATACTCACGCCAAAAACGAACGCGACAAGCTTGCGGCTATAAATGCGTCCTTAGATGATCAACATCGCGCGCAGATTATTGATCTAGCTGACAAATTGAAAGCGCGTCAAAGTCAAGAAGATGATCCCAATCTACTCCCCCGGGTCGAGCTGAGTGATATTCCACCCCTCATCCCTGAGCCCACACCACAGGTCCACATGCATGACGGTATTAATGGCTTGACCTATGCGACCGGGACCAATGGCTTGGTTTATCAGCAATGGGTCAGACCATTACCCGCGCTATCGGATGCAGAATTTGAGCGCTTGCCACTGATGACTGGCCTACTGACAGAGGTGGGCATTGGTAAAGATGATTACCTTACAGTTCAGGATCGACATTCGGCCACGGTAGGATCACTTGGAGCAGGTACGCTAACACGCAGCTCGCGTGATGACCTGCAGCACTGCTCGGGCTGGCTCTTATTATCCTCTAAAGCCCTTGCCAACCGCAGTTATGCACAAAGCGAGCTGATGAGAGACACGTTCACATCAGCGCGCTTCGACGAAGGATCGCGTATCCGAGAGTTAGTCAGTCAGTCCCGTGCACGCAAAGATCAAAGTATTGTTGGTAGTGGCCACATGCTGGCCATGATGGCCGCTAGCGCGGGGATGAATGCATTGGCGAAGCGAACTCATGAACAGTCGGGTCTCGAAGGGGTGAGACGGTTACGCGCCCTCGATAAAAACTTGTCCAATGACAATGATCTTCAGCAGCTTATGGGCGAACTAGGCTCGCTTTATGAACGGGTTTGCAGCGCTAATGAGCTACGCATAGCCACCATCGCCGACCCAGATACACTCGTGAGCGCGCATAATGACGGCGTAACTGCTATTCACACTCTCACCCCGACAAGCGCCACTGGCTTGTGGCAACCCCCTCCGATAAGGGAGGCCAGAAGAGAAGTGTGGGTCACCAATACACCCGTGAATTTCTGTGCCATGGCCTTTCCTACCGTACCTGCAGGACATGCCGATGCTCCACTGCTGACAGTGTTAGCTGCAGTTCTGCGCAATGGTTACTTACATCGCACAATTCGCGAGCAAGGGGGAGCCTATGGTGGAGGTGCCAACCATGACGCCAATATGGGCGCATTTCGCTTCTTCTCCTATCGGGATCCAAGGCTCAAAGAGACACTCACAGACTTTGAAGATTCCGTACGTTGGTTTGTAGACAGTCAACACCAGCCATTAGCTATAGAAGAGGCGATCCTTGGGGTCATTGGCGGCATGGATAAGCCTGGATCGCCGGCGGGTGAAGCGAAAAAGCATTTTCATGAGCAGCTATTTAATCGTACCCAAGCCCATCGAGCCGCTTTCCGTAAAAGCGTCGTCGATGCTAGCGTGGAGGAATTAAAGCGCGTAGCTAATGCCTATCTCATCGACACTAAACCGAGTATCGCAGTGATTACGAATCCCGATATTGCCGAGCAAGAAGCGCCGTATCTGGGCGAATTAATGCTCACTCAGCAGGTGTTAATGTGACACTGCGTGCTCCGAAGGCAGTGGACGGAACTGCATAAAAATACCCTTGCTCCCCTTCGCTAGCCAACGGGATTTCAGTGCGGCTAAATCAATCGATTGCCGTCCACTCCGGGGATCGAATATCTCTATGCCTGCGTCGGAAAATGCGGTCAGTACAATGAAGTGCGCTGCCGTGCTTTGATCAACCCATAGCACAAGCGGTTTTGGCGCCTGCCTCAAGGCTAATAAATCACCACGCCAAGCGCTCGGCTGCAAATGAATGTGCCTCGCTAGCCTGATAATGTCCGCTAAACTGTAACCTGATAGCGGAGGTAAGCCATTGGCTTGTGGATAAAAATGTGCCGCAATGGTCGTTAACCCTTGTTCATCAATCCCCTTAAAACCCAGCGAATGTGCGACAAATGCAAGTGCCGCAAGCCCGCAGCTATTGACACTTTTTTGCATTACATATTGTGGCTCCAAGGACGCACTGGCTAATGACGCACAGGCAATCACCGACGCTAGTAAGAGCATGGCTACCCATTGGCGCTTGATGTCACTCCCTCTGATCAACACGCTGCGCCATTAGGTAAGCCAACGCTACACAGCAACCCGTACCTGCCGCAAGTATCGTCACCCAAGCGCCCGTGCTGAATTCATGGGGAACCAAGACAAAGAATGAGGCAACGAAGAATAACCACCCCAGCATTAGTTTGACGAATAATGCCGACCAACCGGCTTCCCAGCGACTTGCTTGCCTTTGCATCGCCAGTTTTCTTGCCAGTTTTTTTTTGGCATTCATGCTGCCTCTCCTTTACGTTAGGGTAGCTGTGCGTTGAAAGAAGGCCCCATGGGTGCATAGTTGGGGACATAAATCCCCCAATAAAAACCCATCAGTGCCAAATCCAAAGACGCAAAGCCCAGTGCCAGAACAATAGGTGCAAAGCCGCCTCGAATATGCTCTAACTCAAGCGGGTCAATTAACTGGACATTGCCGACCGATTGGCTTGCGCCTGCAAAGTAATCTCGTGCGATATTTTGTTCAGTGGCAATAGAAACCGTATTAGCATGGGATGTCAGCGTGATAGTCGTTGCGCTGAGTAATACTGCAATAGCTTTTTTCATAGAAATAACGCTCCTTGTTATATTCATTGTTGATCTCGTAAAGTGTGTAACGTTATGCCTGCATCAGGCGAAACCCTGCCGTTTTTGCAGTCGCGAAAAATATAATCTATTCAGGGCTTGCTGACGCACAACATTAGCGAGCAAACTTACGCTATTGGGAAAATGGTAACTCTTAGGTGCTCCACTATGCAGATTAAACGTATCGCAGGTGCTTTAGGTGCTGAATGCCACGGTATCAATTTAAGTAAGCCGTTATCCAAAGATGTGCAAATAGAGATTAAACATTTGCTGAATGAGCACGAGGTATTATTCTTTAGGGATCAAGCGATTGCACCGACTCAGCAACGAGATTTAGCGCGTATTTTTGGGCCGCTGCAGACCCACCCAGCTTATGGCACAGTCGATGGATTGCCAGAAGTGATGTTATTAGAAAGTACCCGAGAGCGCCCCTCTAAGATCGAAGTCTGGCACTCCGATATGACATTTCGACAACACCCGCCGTCGGTCACGGTACTACATGGCATTGTCATCCCCGAGGTGGGCGGCGATACCTTGTGGGCAAGTATGACAACCGCTTACGACACCCTGTCGTCTGGCATGCAAAACTACCTAGCTGACTTACACGCCATTCATGATTTTAGTCAAGGTTTCAAAGAGAGTTTGGCGGAGCGCGGTGGTCGGGAGCGACTGGCTGATGCGGTCGGTGCCAACCCACCAGTGAAGCACCCCGTTATCCAGATCCATCCAGAATCGGGTAAAAAAGTACTGTTTGTTAACCCACTATTTACTAGTCATATTGACGGCTTGCCGGCTTTGGAATCAGCAGAAATCCTACGGTTCTTGTATGCGCACAGCACGCTTACTGAACATACCTGTCGTTTCAAGTGGCAGGCAGATAGCATGGTTATTTGGGATAATCGCAGTACTCAACACAAACCGGTCAATGATTTTTTCCCGGCCACCCGGCAATTACATCGCGTAGTGAGTGAAGGCGACGCTCCTTACTGATCTTGCGCTTTCAACTCAGCGATATAAGCGATCAACTCCTTTCGTACCTCGGGCGCATACAAATACAGCGCCAGAAGGTTAGGGACCGATATTAGAAATACCATGGCGTCTGAAAAATCGAGAACTGCGCCCAACTGCAACATGGCACCGATAACGATAAATCCGCAAAACACCAACTGGAATGCTAACGCGCGCTTCCGCCCCTCGCCGACCAAATATGTCCAAGCCTTTAACCCATAGTAGGACCATGCCAAGGCCGTCGAAAACGCGAACAGCAGCGCCGCTACGGCAATCACATAGGGCGCCCAGGCAAAGTGGTGTGCAAATGCAGCGCTCGTCAACTCAATGCCTGCCAAGCCATCACTCATCAAGTTGTTCGGTATTGCCGTGGTCAAGATGACCAGTGAGCTGAGACTGCAGACAATCACCGTGTCAATAAAGGGCTCCAACAATGACACCAACCCCTCGGATGCAGGTCGCTCGGACTGCACTGCGGCATGGGCGATCGACGCTGACCCCAAGCCCGCCTCGTTAGAAAATAAAGCCCGTTGGAAGCCGACAATTAATGCACCCAGGCCGCCGCCGAGTGCTGCCTGCGTTGAAAAAGCTGATGCCGTCACCAAATGCAGGGCTGGCACGATATGCTCATGGCTAAGGACAATGACAAAGGCGGCGCTTAACGCATAGAGCACGGCCATAAAAGGCACCAACACCCCAGCGACCCGAGCAATTGCCTTAATACCCCCAATAATGACGGCAGCGACAATAGCTGCCAAGGCCATACCGAACAACCAGCCCTTATCCGCAAGCCAGCTATCACTACCACCAGTAATGACCAGCATCTGTGCATAGGCTTGATTAGACTGAAACATGTTGCCGATACCCAAGCAACCTATTACCAAGGCTATCGCGTAGAAACCTCCAAAAAGTTTACCTAGCGTCGGTAAACGTCGATCGCGGAAATAGGCCTCTAGGTAGTACATTGGTCCACCGGATACCGATCCATCGGCGTTATATCTTCTAAAACGGACACCCAAAGTGCACTCGACCAGTTTGGTAGACATGGACAATAATCCAGCGATAAATAGCCAAAATGCTGCGCCTGGACCACCGATACTCAGCGCTACCGCCACACCACCTATATTTCCTACACCTACGGTGCCGGAAATAGCTGTTGCCACCGCTTGAAAATGACTGATTTCACCCCGCGCCCTTGGGTCATCAAAATCACCACGCACGTGACGTAAGGCCAGCCAAAGCCCACGAAAGTTAATAAAGCGAAAATAGACCGTGAAAAAAACGGCTGCTATTCCCAGCCAAGCAACAATCAAAGGTAGCTGTTGGCCGGCAACAGGTACCGAATAGAAAACAGCGCTGGCAAAGGCGGCGGCAACGGGTCCCAAGGTATTCTCTACCCACTGGTCGGGTGACATTGTGATTGCTCCACTACGTTTTTATGAATGAAAATCTCAGTGTGCGGCTAATAGATTGCTGCCCACTCCGGTATACCCAAAGATTCAGTGGGCATATGGCGCCGGCACGATGGGTACAACCACATTCGGCGGATCGCAAAGATCAGCTTACCCTGTGACGAGGCCTACAGCGGAAAGGCGAGTGGGATTAAACAAAGTACTACTGCACTGTAGATCAGCGAAATTGGCCAGCCGTAACGCCAGTAATCTATCCGCTTATAACCACCCAAGTTTTGAATCATTAAATTTGTGGCGTAACCAAAGGGCGTAATGAACGAAGCGCTTGCACCAAAGGCCACGGCCATAATGAGCGGCATTGGATCTACCCCAATAGTCAAAGCCAGTGAATACGCCACAGGAAACATCAACGCTGCAGCCGCGTTATTGGTCATCAGTTCAGTCAACAATAACGTCAATAGATACACCATTACGACTGCTAAGTACGTCGGCACATTGGTGAGCGCAGGGCCGATCGTATGACTAAATTCCTGAATCAAACCAGTATTAGCCAACGCTTGGGAAATCGTGAGTGCCGAGATAATTGTCAGCCACATTTCAAACGGAAAACGCCTGCGTAGATCACTACCACTCACGACACCTAGAACGAGCATGGAAGCCAATACAAAAGCCAGTCCTTTTAACAAACTCAGGAATTCAAAGGCCGACAGTAAGATTACCGCGACTAGCGAAACGCTTAAAAAAATACTCTTGGTCAATGGGAGACTCGACGAGTCGATTTCTTGATCAATGATCAAAAAATTCTTACTCAAGTTTGAACGCTGCGCAAAGTCCGGACCTGCCGCTAACATCAAGGAATCACCCGCTTGCAATCGGATGGCACCCAACTTGCCCGACAGCCGAGCACCGTCGCGTTTTAAGCCGACTACTGCGGCATCAAAGCGTGCTCGAAACCTGTTTTCCTTGATAGTTTGCCCGACAATGGCAGCATTGGGCATAATGACCACCTCAGTCATATTGGCACTCAATAGTCCCGCCTCAAGCGCAAATAGTTTTAGCCCATGAAACCGCTCCAATGCACCGACACGCGTGACATCCCCTGAGAAAATCAATTTATCGCCTGCGGCAATACGCTGGGTCGGTGCAACCGGTGATAAGACCACGTCACCACGCACCAGCTCGACAAGGAAAAGATCACCCAGATCTCTCAACCCATTGGCTTGAATACTGTTGCCAATTAATTTGGAATTAGATTGCACCTCTGCCTCAATAAGATATTCCGCAATGGGTACGAGACTGGATCCATTAATAGGCAGGCGCCGACGAAAAAGCCATAAGGCTGTAATACCAGCGACAGCAGCGGGCAATGCAACGGGTAAAAAAGCGAAAAAATTCAGTCCTGTTCCCGTCGCATCCTGTAAAAAACTACTCACAATGAGATTTGTCGACGTGCCAATAAGCGTCAGTGTGCCACCTAAAATAGCGGCATAAGACAATGGCAAGAGCAGCTGACTGGCGGCATGATGCCTATTTTTCCGAACAACCCCCGCAAGCGTGGCGACGACAGCTGTATTATTCACCAGCGCTGAAAAAAGTAGCGTGATCGTCGACAGCCGAAGAACAGAGCCGCCCAACGATGGCACAACAATACGCTGAGAAAGCGCCGTCAACCAAGGTAGGCGCTCAAGCCCCACAGAGACCAATAGCAATAGAACAAGTGTCAATACCCCCTCATTGGAGGCCTTGTCGAGTAGCGATTGGGTGTCAATGAGGCCCAGCAAATAGCATGCGAGCATAGAGCTACCAAAAATCCACGCTACAGGCCAGTGGGTGGCAACAAGCGCCACAATCAGCCAAATAAGAATCAATGCACCGAGGATTTGCTCCATGGTCTACCTGTCAAAGTGTATTAGTTGCATTGAACAGCCAATAGAATTGCCCATCGTCAAGGTGCGGGCCAGGCTCATACATTGACCAATCGACGTTGTCTAGTCGCTGCCGCCAAATCCGCCAACACCTGTTCAGTGGTATCCCAGGCTATACAGGGATCGGTAATGCTCTGCCCAAACACGAGAGATGTTCCAGCACCTATATTTTGTCGCCCTTCCTCGAGGAAGCTCTCGAGCATTATGCCGACAATGGCATCGTTGCCACGACTGATCTGCGTCCCTATATCCGCCGCCACATCCACTTGACGAGCCGGTATTTTTCGGCTGTTAGCGTGGCTCGCATCAATCATTAATCGCTCGGGCAACCCTGCCTTATTGAGCAGCTTACAGGCGTCATCAACGGAAAACATATCATAATTAGGCGTCTTTCCACCGCGCAGTATAATATGACAATCCTCATTCCCCTTGGTTTCAAAAATCGCCGAGCCCCCTTCTTTGGTCACCGACAAGAAGTGATGCGAGTGAAGCGCTGCACCAATGGCATCGACTGCCACCTGCACATCACCATCAGTCGCATTCTTAAAGCCTACGGGACACGACAGACCCGAGGCGAGCTCTCGATGCGTTTGACTCTCGGTAGTGCGCGCACCGATCGCCCCCCAAGTCACCAGATCGGCAATGTACTGGGGAGAAATCAGATCCAAGTATTCAGTGCCAGTCGATAGGCCCAAGCGATTAATATCCACCAACAGCTGGCGTGCTAGATGTAAGCCTTTGTTAATATTGAATGAGTCATCAAGATCGGGGTCATTAATCAACCCTTTCCATCCGACAGTCGTACGCGGTTTTTCGAAATAGACACGCATAATAACGAGTAAATCTTTCGCATGACGCCTTGCCACGGGCATCAATCGTTGCGCGTAGTCCATCGCAGCACGTGGGTCATGAATACTACAAGGGCCCACCACGACAATTAACCGGTCATCATGGCCATGTAAACATTGATGAATAGCTGCCCGAGACTCTGCCACGTGTTCTGCCAGCTGCGCGTCAATGGGAATATCACTCACTAGTTTCTGCGGCGAAACCAGTTCCTTCAGCGCACGGATACGCGTATCGTCGATTAATGCTCTCATCTACTGTTACCTATTCAGACTGCGGTACCCACGGACTGGCGACTATCACGTTATCGATAAGCGCACCGATAGTATTTGGCTCGACAAGATGTGCCGCGTACCAAGTGTGCAAGCAACGTATTCTATCGGGCTCAGCAATACCCCCTATTCCTCGCTGCTCCAACGCCACCATCATACCTGTCGTGTTGAGAAAAGCCCGTTCTTGGTTGGTCAAATAGCTCTCTCGAAGTAATTTATGACGTACATGATCGGCCATCATTGCTTTCTGCAGGGCAGACGAATTATCCACTTGCGCCTGCAACTTGGCAATGTCACCCCCTGCCTCGAGCCGATCTAGGTATAGATTTACTGCCGGATCGATAAGCCAAAATAGCGTTGGAAAGGGTTTATTTTCCACCAAAGATGCAACGCGAATCACCGCGGGATCACCTAGATGATTAAAGGCTGCAATCGCCCTTAATCCTCGAGGTTTACGACCTAATGTTTCTTCAATATAAGGCGCGAAGCGTGCGAGATCCGAAAAGTGGGGGGAAGTTAGATCCTTTTTCATAGCGCTATCTTAGCATTAGCCAGCCCTTGACCGGACACTGTAAGCCCAGTACAGTTCGCGCGTTAGGTGCCTGCTAGATTCCAGTCTTAGTAGGTTAAAAGGGAAGTCCGGTGAGTACTGCAATCCGGCGCTGCCCCCGCAACGGTGAAAGCCCGATACCTGCCTAACACCCGTGTAACCGCAGAGCGGAGGGCTCTGTAAGGTGACAAGTCACTTCTGTGGCGCCTCGCCTGTGTCTCAGGAAGACACCGCCCTCCCCGACTGCCTGTTAGTCACTTGACGTACGATCGACGGTAGTAGTAAGGGAGGTATCACTTTGATCCAGATAATCGGAAAGAGCCCGCGCAGGCGAGCAGTCGCCTATGATTTTCTGGCGCTAATGGCCGTTATGACGAGTAGTGTCACTACCGCAGACATTGACACGACGAGCGCTGGCAAAACCGCCCTTGAAGAGACGGTTATTGTCGCATCACGAGTGACTACCCCTTTGCACACGTTAGGTGTCTCAGTCGCTACGCTAGATCGAGTAGAAATTGCTGCTTTGGGCTACGCCACCCTTGGCGATTTATTCGATATCCAGCCGGGTGTATCAGTTACCGGTAGCGGCGGTTATGGTAAAGCAACGACCGTGCGTATTCGGGGCGAAGAAGGTTTCCGAACTCGAATACAGCTTGATGGCATTGACATTGCTGATCCCTCCTCACCACAAATGAGTCCTCGGCTTGAGCACCTACTGAGCGAGGGTATACAGCGTGTCGAACTGCTACGGGGCCCACAGGGATTAATGTACGGCGCCGACGCTGGCGGGGTTATTGCCATGACCAGCCGAGCACCGGCAGAAACCTTTAGTGCCGACATTGTGATAGAAGGCGGTGCTAATCACTTTCAACGCCTCGGTGCCACGCTGGCAGGGGGTAATAAGCTATTTGATGCGACTATCAGCGCCGCTGCAGTGGAGACTCATGGCTTTAATGCCCGAGAAATCGACGATAACTCACCCGATGAAGATGGCTATGATAACCAGACCGTACACGCCACATTGAATGCGGATGTCAGTGCGCGCTGGCGTACAGGGGTCAGTCTACACTCGGTCGACGGCTCCAATGAATACGATGGTTGCTTTGAACCAAGTACTTTTGCCACCATTAACGACTGTACAGATAACTACACGCAAGTGGCCTGGAGAAGCTTTGCAGCTTGGTCTGGTGATCTGAGTAATGTAACAGTGAGCTATGAAAATAACCGAATTGACCGGCAGTTTTTTTCTGGCGATAGCCAAACATTCGAAACCGATGGCGAACAAGAAGAACTGTCTATGGTTGCCAATATTCGCTTTAACCCGACCAATCGGCTGACGCTAGGGGCTGATATATTGGAGCAATCCCTCTCGGATGAAGGTGTCAAAAAGGAACGAGGTAACAGTGCGCTATTTGCAGAGTTTGCAGCTGATGCGCTGGCAGGGAATATTCAAATCGGTATTCGAGCTGATGATAATGATGATTTTGGTACGCACACATCCTGGCGACTGAGCACCTTTCAATCTTTAGGCTTTGAAAGACTGCCTGTTGCCATTACTGCTGCTATTGGAACAGGCTTTAGAGCACCGAGTTTATATGAAATCGCTTATAACAAAGGCCCTTTCTCCTATTCTCCAGCGAGGGAACAAATCCTAAAAGAGGAAACGAGCCAAGGCTGGGAAACGGGCATTCGAATGGGTTCCCCCGACCACCAACTATCTGCCACTTGGTTCTCTCAGCGGATTGATGATGAAATCTATTTTGATCTAGCCTCGTATTCAGGCTACCTGCAAAGAACGGGTAATAATCAGTCTCGAGGTATTGAAATTGAAGGGCGTACCAAATTGGGTGATGATATTGCGCTAAAGGGCAACCTGACTTGGAACGAAACCACAGACGCTGAAGATCACCAGCGACCCTACCGGCCGGAACTTACTGCTGCTGTATCCATCATTTGGACAACCGACCGGCTTGTCACAGCATTAACGGGAAGACTCGCACGCGATGCCGTTGATACCCTCGGGCAGCCAATGGATAATTACGCGCTTTTAGATACCTCGGTTACAGCGGATCTCACCCGTTCACTCCAGCTAAGTGCCCGAATTGAAAACATCACCAACGAAAACTATCAGCAAATCCGAGGATACTTTAGCGCCGAGCGGCGCTGGTACCTGAGTTTGCGCTACCAGTACTGAGGATGCTATGACCGTCAACAACAGTAAAACAAAAGCCACTCGACACAAACGGGCAATGGAAAAACAAAAGACGGTGGTTGACAGTGCCATTGCCGCTGCCGATACCAATCGAGGGGTCGCATTATTGCTGACCGGTGATGGCAAGGGGAAAAGTAGTTCCGCCTTTGGAATGGTACTGCGCGCCCTCGGCTATCACCAAAAGGTAGGCGTCGTGCAATTTATCAAAGGCGAGCAGCTCTCTGGTGAAGAAATTTACCTGCGTGATCGCCTTGAGCCATCAGATTTTTATCAAATGGGCACAGGCTTTACCTGGGACACCCAAGATAGAACCACCGATATTGACGCGGCAAAACGGACGTGGAATGAAGCAGAACGCATGCTAACCGATGCGCGCTATGACTTAGTGATTCTGGATGAACTCACCTACATGCTGGCTTTTGACTACTTAAGCGAAGAGATGATTCTCAAGGCTATTAAGTCACGCCCCATTGAGCAGAGCGTCGTGGTCACGGGTCGTGGCGGTGGTAGCGGCCTCAGAGAAATCATGGATACCGTGTCTGAGGTTAAAGACATCAAGCATGCGTTCAAGAAAGGTATCCAAGCACGCAAAGGCGTGGATTTTTAGCTTGCGGGACAATGATACTGACACCCCAGCCATTACGCTGAATTGGTTTATCGGCTACAAATTTTTTAACTCGCTTTTCTTAGGTGTATCCATAGGATCAGTGTTTGTACTGTACACCCCTTTGTCGCCCGCTATATTTTCCGCCGGTGGCATAGGTTTAGCCATTGGTACGCTGATGGTGGCCACCCAGTATCATAGACTGTTCAATACTCGGTCTTTTTTCATTTTATCGCTCTCAGTAGAGTGTGTGATTTTGCTCGGCATCATGGGCGTACTGATTTTTCCAGTTGATACAACCTTAGCGCTGTTTATTTATATTGGCTATCAATTCACCTTTGCCTTGGGCAGCTATCTCGTGCGCTGTGAAACGCTGCTCATCGTTGAGGAAAAAGCGTTAACCCACTTAGATATAGCCAAGCAGAGTGGCTATTTAGTTGGCATGGGAGCAGCTTGGGGGTTTTACGAAGGCTTACATCGCGTCTATGGCGTTACTGACAAAGTGATACAGGTACAAGCCATCCACTGGCCGCTGCTGGCTATTGAGGCCGGCATTATCCTGCTGTTGTTCATGGCTTTTAAGAGTGTCTGGCACCCTAGTGGGGGTGCACCTTCAGAGAGCTAATCCACTAAATCGGGCTGTTCTTTAAAAATAACATCAAATAATGGCTGGCCACTGAACCAGCCAGCAAATGCGCTCCCCACCTGCCCTTTGGTGTGTCGGGCCATGGTATCAGGGATTAATTTCGGCGTGCCTGCAGCCTCGGCTAGGAGCTGTGCCTGGCAACTGCGTTCAAACGTAACGAACCACCAGCAGGCTTCTTCAATGCTTTGACCCACGGTGAGATGGCCGTGGTTTTGAAGAATGAGGGCTTTGTTATCCCCCAACACATTACCCAATCGTTGCCCTTCACTCATGTCTACGACCACACCGGTGTAGTCGTCAAATAGCGCATGGTCTTCAAAAAAAGCACAGGCGTCCTGAGTAATTGGGTCGATAAATCGACCTAACGAAGACCAGGCTTTGCCATAGAGGGAATGTGCGTGTGCCGCTGCCACGGCATCAGGTCGGGCGCTATGCACATTGCTGTGAATGACGAACGCGGCAGCGTTGAGTAATCCATGACCCTCAAGCACCTGCCCGTCATGACTGACGCGTAGTAAATCGGATACTCGCATCTGCTTAAACGAACGTCCCATCGCATTCACCCAGAACGTTTCTGGCTCTATAGGGTCGCGGACCGTAAAGTGGCCGGCCACTCCCTCATCAAAACCACATTTGCCAAATATCCTTAGTGCAGCAGCCAACCGTTGCTTTCGATGAACCTGCTCTTCAGCCGGTGAGCGATCGCCACGCATCATTGCGTTTAAATCATCCGGCGCGTTCATTACTGCATTTGTTACAGCGTCAGTCATGGTTAACCTTTTTACTGTGCAGGCTCAACGTATCGAGCTGTTGTTGGTGAAAATCCATTGCAGCACTGGGCAGCCGCGCATCATCGGGTATGGCATCGCCACGCTCCCGACAGGACGTGACGAAAGATTGTAGCGCTGTTCCCAGTCGAGCGCTAACCTCTTCAGGTCTCAGAGGATCGTCGCATTCTGAACAGGTCAGTACCGGTGTCGTTTCTTTGCCACAGCGGCTGTGCCACAGTGTTAACGGTGGCCCAGTGCCGTCGTCCATCCATTCGTCGGCCCACACGCTCAAAGTCACCAAGACGGGATACAACGCCAAACCTTTACGCGTGAGCCGGTATTCATACCGCGTCGGCCGATCTTGGTAAGGTATTCGCGTTAGCACGCCTTCATGGGTTAACTTTTGCAATCGCTCGGCCAATCGATGTCGGGTCACGCCCAGTGTTCGTTGGAAATCGTCAAAGCGACGAGTCCCCTTGAAGGCGTCTCGAATGATGAGCAATGTCCAGCGCTCGCCAACAATAGATAGGGCGCGGGCGACAGAACAGACTTGTTGATCAATGTCGTCCCATTTCATAGTCGATTAATACAGCACATGGCCATCAAAATAATCCCCTAATAAACGCTGTCGGGCGTTGAGCTCGACACAGGCATAACCAGTGTTTACACCCGCTGCCTTCACTATAAAGAAAGCGACTTTATCGCGCTAGGCATTAGCCGAATTGATTCATTGTGTTATCTCCACCCCCAGCTTTTAGGGCAGCATCACCAGAAAAGTACTCTTTGTGATCATCGCCCATATCTGAGCCAGCCATGTTCTGATGTCGGACACAGGCAATTGACTGACGAATCTCCTTTCGCTGAACCCCCGCGACATAACCCAGCATACCCGCCTCGCCAAAGTACTCCTTAGCAAGATTGTCAGTAGACAATGCGGCCGTATGATACGTAGGCAAGGTAATAAGATGGTGAAAAATTCCCGCCTCGCGAGCGCCATCCACTTGAAAAGACTGGATGCGCTGATCCGCCTCACGGGCAAGTTCAGTGTCATCGTACTCCACCCCCATCAAAGCATTGCGCTCATAGGCCGAGAGATCGTTACCCGCCTCAGACCAAGCATCGAAGACCTGCTGACGAAAGCTCAGAGTCCAGTTAAACGACGGGCTGTTGTTGTATACCAGCTTAGCATTGGGCACTACCTCGCGAATTCGATTCACCATACCGGCAATTTGGCCCACATGGGGCTTCTCTGTCTCAATCCACAGCAAATCAGCGCCATTTTGCAGTGATGTAATGCCATCGAGGACCACTCGATCTTCTCCAGATCCTGGTTTGAATTGGAACAAGCCCGAGGGAAGCCGCGCTGGCTTCAGTAGCTTGCCATCGGCTTTTACTACAACATCACCGTTAGCGATATCTTCAGCACTTTGAATATACTCGCCATCGAGAAAGCTGTTGTACTTGTCCCCTAAATCTCCGGGTTCATTGGTGACAGCAATTTGCTTGGTCAAGCCCGCGCCAAGAGAATCAGTTCTCGCCACAATAATGCCTTCATCCACGCCTAATTCGAGGAATGCATAGCGGATTGCACGAATTTTCGCTAGAAAATCAGAGTGGGGAACGGTTACCTTGCCATCCTGATGACCACACTGCTTTTCGTCGGACACTTGATTTTCAATTTGAATAGCACACGCCCCTGCTTCAATCATTTTTTTAGCTAACAGGTACGTCGCCTCTTCATTACCAAAACCCGCGTCAATATCGGCAATGATGGGAACAACGTGAGTTTGAAAACTATCGATTTGATTCATCAGTTCTTGAGCTTCAATCTCATTACCCGCTTCACGCGCCGCATCCAGAGCACGAAACAGGCCGCCAAGCTCACGTGCGTCAGCCTGCCGGAGGAAGGTATACAGCTCTTCAATAAGCGAAGGTACCGAGGTTTTCTCGTGCATTGATTGATCAGGAAGCGGACCAAATTCTGATCTCAATGCGGCAATCATCCAGCCAGAGAGATACAGATATTTCCGCTGAGTGGTTCCGAAGTGTTTTTTGATGGCAATCAGTTTTTGCTGGCCAATAAATCCATGCCAACAACCCAACGATTGGGTGTACTTGGCTGTATCAGCGTCATAGTCGGCCATGTCACTGCGCATTAACTCGGCGGTATAACGCGCAATATCAAGACCGGTCTGGAATCGATTTTGCAGCTTCATGCGAGCAGCATGCTCAGGACTAATGTCCGCCCATGCGCTGCCGGCGACGGCGGTCACCCTGTCAAGTTGTTGAATAGTGTCTAGATAGATGCCCATGAAATGTCCCCACTGGTGTCTGTGATCAATCAAAAAACCAGCACGGCGGCTGATAGCGGCAAAGTCTACGGGGCTGGGGCCTATTTTTGAAATAAATAGGTTATATGATTGCCATTCATAGCATGATTAACCCTCAAGCATAGGACAGATCGCTGTACTAGCGAGTTTTACGCTGCTTCTTTTTCCGCTCTGCTTTCTTAACGTGGGCAATAAGCTTGCGGCGGCGGTAAGTCTGGCGATCTGTCAGCTTATTACGCTTGCCTGCATAGGGATTATCGCCGCTGCGCAATTCAATGCGCACCGGGGTGCCGTGCAGTTCGAGTTCTCTGCGGAATACCTTCTCTAGATAGCGGCAATAACTTCTCGGTAGTTGATCAGTTTGCGAACCATGAATAACAATAAGCGGCGGATTTTGGCCCCCTGCATGGGCATAGCGTAATTTGATCCGCCGGCCGTTAATCATAGGAGGTGGATGCGTACCCACGGCGTCCTCGAGAATCCGCGTTAGCCGATTGGTGCTCAAACTGCGCGTAGCTGCCTCGTGGGCCTTGTGAAGAGATTGATAAAGGTTACCTACACCTGTGCCATGGAGTGCCGAAATAAAATGAATATCCGCGTAGTCAACGAACTGCAGCCGGCGCTTGAGCTCCGATCGAATCCACTCACGTTCATCACTGTCTATACCGTCCCACTTATTTAACGCAATGATGAGACCTCGACCCGCGTCAATACACTGGCCTAACAGATGCAGATCCTGCTCAACGATGCCCTCGTGAGCGTCCATCACCAAAAACACGGCATGGGCGTCAGAAATGGCTTTCAATGTTTTAACAATAGAAAACTTCTCGACAGTTTCTTTCACACTTTTACGCCGTCGTACGCCTGCAGTATCGATAATCGTGTACTTCACCCCTCGGCGCTCATAGTCTATGTAAATACTATCTCGAGTGGTGCCTGGTTGATCAAACACTACCACTCTATCTTCACCGAGCATCCGATTAACCAAAGTAGATTTACCGACATTAGGTCGTCCAATAATGGCAACACGAATAGCATTCTCGTTGAGTGGCTCGGGCAAACCATCGGGGATAATGGGAGCCAGGACATCTTCGATCAGTCGAAGCACACCGCGATTGTGAGAGGCTGCAATAGCATGGATGTCAGTAATACCTAAACGATAAAAATCACTTGCTGCAACGTCTTCCCCTACCCCATCAATTTTGTTGACCACTAAATGAAAGGCTTTCTCATTTTGCCGAAGGTGTTTGACTAACGCCTCATCGCCCGGGTGAAGGCCCGCGCGACCGTCAACCAGCAGTAGAACCACATCGGCCTCATCTATGGCTGTCAGCGATTGGCTCGCCATTGCAGCATCAATACCCGACTCTTCGCCTGAAATTCCTCCCGTATCTATAACAATATACGGTTGGTCTCCCAGCTTGCCCTCGCCGTATTTACGGTCTCGGGTCAGGCCAGATAAGTTCGCCACTAAGGCATCGCGGGATCGCGTTAGTTGATTGAACAGGGTTGACTTTCCCACATTGGGGCGCCCAACCAGCGCGATGACGGCGGTCACTTTTTAATCTTTAGCCTCAATGTCGTAGGCGATAAGGTCACCACTGTTGCCATAAACATACAGGGCGTTACCCTTGGCGATCATATCTGCCCGGGCGCCGTCGCCATCTGGGCGAGCTCGACCAACAATGACGCCGTCAACCTGAGACAGTAAATGCAGGTAGCCTTCAAAATCGGCGACCGCCACATAGCTACTTATGGGTGTCGGACGGGATAGCTCACGATAACCCAAGTCAATATTTTGCCAACGAATGCTTTGCCCATTGCGTAAAAACGCACTGATTGTGCCATCTTCATCGGCCGCATAGACATTACCAAAACCAACGGACACACCAGAAACCGATGAGATATTACGCTGCCATAGTTTTCGGCCCGCGCGCATCTCAACAGCGACAATGCGCCCTTGATAACTGGCGACATAAAGCTCAGCTCCCTGTGTGGCCATAGTGCCATCAATATCGACAATTCGTTCTATTTCCGATCGCCCTTGGGCTATGGCAACGCGCGCCTCCCAAACAACATTGCCTGAGTCGAGAGAAACAGCAATCACCTTGCCACCGGCAAACGCAGCGATAGCAATATTATTGGAGATAATCGGTGTCGACGTACCACGTAATGTTAGGACGGGTACATCGTTAGCGAAGGTCCACAGCTTTTCGCCGGTTGCAAAATCAAAGGCCATCAGCTTGCCGTCATAAGCCTGAGCAATCACCACCTCACCATTGCTTTGTGGGGCCGCTAGCACCTCTCCAGAGACAGGCACTCGCCACACTTCTGAGCCATCTTGCGCATTCAGTCTCAAGACAAGACCATCGGCACCACCCAAAAACAGCGAATCTTGAAACTTACCCACGCCACCACTGATGGCAATATCGAGTTCGGTATCCCAGCGAACGCGCCCCGAATCCGCATCAAAGGCCGCTAACTCGCCATCCTCGGATACCGCATAAATGATCCCATCAGCCAACAGGGGATTGAGTCGGTACAAGCCTTTTCCCTGACCATTACCCACCGAGCGAGACCAACGTTTATCGAGTTCAACGGTTTCATTGAACTCGGCTAACTCAACGGGCGCCGTTGGATCGTAGTCCTCTTCATCAAACCATCCACCCACCGTCTCGCAAGCCGTTACACCGGCAAGGATTGTCACGATGAAAACAAGCTTGAACATCTTCACGATGGACGCTCCTCATCTACCAGCCGTGACTGAAGGCTAGTAATTTTAGCATCGAGCAACCCTGGCGGATTGCCAAGGTCTAGCGTCGCTGTACGTGCTTGAATGTAGGCATCAAGCGCTTCTTCCTCTCGGCCAGCAGCGAGGTGTAAATCACCCAGTGCGGTGGCATAAGAGGCTGGTAGCGCTCCCTTGATCTGCGTCAATATGGCTATTGCCGCCATCTCATCCCCTGATGCCACCAGTACACGCGCTAATCTTACTTGTATAAGCTGTCCCAGCTCCGATTGACTATCGCCAAGGGCAAGCGCGCGGCGTAAATGGCCTTCGGCGCTGGTCAAATCGCCGTCATCAACCGCTTTTTTTGCTAGCGCCATAGCTGCAAATTGTGCCTGTGCCGTATTGGGGTGTTTTTCTAGCAGATCTAACGCTAAACGCTCACCCGCCGCTTGCTGACTGGCATCATCTACATTGAGACGCATGTCAATCTCAGCCCAAGCGTCAGCAGCCAAGGCTCCTTGCTCAATCTCCCACCCCTGGTACTGCTGCCAACCCACGGTTCCGCCAACTGCCAAGGCCACAGCAACAAGGGTACTGCGACCATTTTCTGTCCACCAGCGCTTCAGCGCTTCTACCTGTTCGTCATCTTCTAAATGATCCGCCATTATCTCATCCCTTCTTAATTCTCAGTCGCACTCTCACAAAGCCTAGCGACTAGCTCATCATCGGCACAGGTTAGCTGCTCACCCTCACCACGCAGGGGCTTCACTGTCACCGACTGTGCTGCCGTTTCAGTTTCTCCGTAGACTAACGCAAAGCGCGCACCGCTCTTGTCCGCCCGCCGGAACTGACTCTTAAAACTACCACCCCCTAAATGCATTTGGATTGTCATTGCTGGTAACGCTTGACGCAGCGCCTCCACTCGCGGCAAAGCGTGTAATAAGGCCGCCTGATCAGCCGTGACAACGTAAATATCCGGCGATTCGTCGGGGGTCTGGCCTAGGGCATCTAGCAGCAATACTAGACGTTCTAAACCAATGGCGAACCCCGCAGCGGGGGTATCGCGCCCGCCAAATTCACTGACCAGTCCATCGTAGCGCCCCCCCCCACAAACAGTCCCTTGAGCGCCTAAGGCGTCAGTGGTCCACTCGAATACGGTCTTATTGTAATAATCGAGACCGCGAACGAGACGCTGATTGACCACATAATGGAGGCCGGCTGCCTCAAGCATTTGACACAGCAATGCAAATTCCTGCCGTGACTCATCATCAAGATAGTCAAGCATTTGTGGCGCATCATCCAGCAAGCGTTGCGTATCAGTGTTCTTGGTATCTAAGATACGCAAGGGATTGCTGGCTAGCCGGCGCTGACTGTCTTCATCGAGCTGGTCTTTACGTTGCGCTAGGTAATCCACTAAGGCGGAGCGATAAGCAGCACGGGCATCAACATGACCAATAGAGTTGATTTCAAGCGTCAGGGCTGTTTCGACACCTAGCTCCCGCCATAGTGCACGACAAAGGAGCAGTAGCTCAGCATCTACGTCGGGGGTTGCTACCCCAAAGAACTCGACGCCCAGCTGATTGAATTGCCGCTGACGACCTTTTTGCGGCCGCTCGTAGCGAAACATGGGGCCGGTGTACCACAGGCGCTGCTGAGAGCTGATTAAATTATGTTGTACCGCTGCTCGAACACAGCCTGCGGTTCCCTCGGGGCGGAGTGACAGACTATCGCCATTACGATCATCGAAGGTATACATTTCTTTCTCGACAATATCCGTCACCACACCAATGGAACGAGTAAATAATGGCGTCGATTCAATAATCGGTAACCGTATTTCTCGATAGCCGTAACCGTCAAGAATATGCTTTGCAGCACCCTCAACGCGTTGCCACTGCGGAGTACTATCCGGGAGAATATCAACCATTCCCCTAACGGCGCGGTACTGACTCATAGCCTTTCCGTTTTCAAGTGCGGGCAATCACGTTGGCGTCCATCACGGCACGCTCTGCATCTAGGTTAGCTGCACGTTCACGGATCACCGTTTCTAAATGATCGACGAAATCCTTATTACTAACTTTATGATCTGGCTCACCGGCAATATAAATCAAGTTGCTGGGGTCTGCGCCAGTTAAACCGACATCGGCTTCACGGGCTTCGCCCGGGCCGTTGACAATACAGCCGATGACCGCGACGTCCATAGGGGTACGAATGTCCTCAAGCCGCTGCTCGAGCGCATTCATCGTTCCTATCACGTCAAAATTTTGGCGCGAACAGCTTGGACAAGCGATAAAGTTGATGCCATTGGCGCGCAGCTTCAAGCTTTTGAGAATTTCAAAGCCGACTTTTACTTCCTCAACAGGGTCGGCTGCCAGAGACACTCGCAGGGTATCACCGATACCCTCCATCAGGAGCATTCCTATACCCACAGCGGATTTGACGGTACCCCCGCGCAGACCACCGGCTTCTGTTATCCCTAAGTGCAAAGGCTGATCTATTTTGGTCGACAGCAATCGATAAGCCTCAACCGCCATAAACACCTCAGAGGCTTTAACACTGACTTTAAAATCGGGATAATTATGTCGATCCAGAATATCGACATTTCGCATGGCTGATTCCACCAGCGCCTCAGCTGTTGGCTCTGGGTATTTACGCATTAATTCTTTGCCCAAAGAACCGGCATTGACACCGACTCGGATAGGAATACCGCGATCACGACAGGCGGCAATTACCTCACGCACTTTTTCTTCTCGTCCAATATTACCTGGGTTTATGCGGAGGCAATCCACACCGTATTCCGCCACCTTCAACGCGATTTTGTGATCGAAATGAATATCGGCCACTAACGGGACCGAGACCTGAGCCCGGATCGATTTGAAAGCTTCTGCAGCGTCAAGACTGGGCACCGATACACGAACAATATCAGCACCGGCATCGGCAATGGCTAGCACCTGTGCGACCGTAGCAGGCACATCACAGGTTTCCGTGTTTGTCATGCTCTGCACTGCAATGGGTGCATCACCACCCACAGGCACGTCACCGACCATGATCTGCCGGCTTACTCGACGCTTTATCGGTGATTTAGTCTGCATTTACCACCCCTCGTTCATCGAGAAACATTGTACTCCGTTGGTATCCACAACTCATTACTGATCCACTGGTGTGAATCGATCTTGTAAGTAACGTTGGTACTCAGGCGAATTGGCATAAAGGTTGTTGAGTGCAAGCTCATAGCTACTGACCGCATTTTTATCACCGTTCGCCAGCGCTATTTCCAAACCTAAAATCAGACCGCGCGGTGGCTGAGGATTAACAACCGTGCGATAAAGATCATAGTAGCCGTCTGCCGCCTGTATATCGCCAGATTGGACCTTTAGAAAACCCATTTCTAACAGAGCAAGTGGATGGCTCCGATCCATTCGCAATGCCCGAGAAAAAGCCGCCTCAGCACCAACCTTGTTTTCTAGGCGCAAACGACAGAGTCCCAAATTAATAAACGCCAGCGGTCGACCCGAGTATAGAGAGTCGAGGATCACGCGCTCAAATTCGGGTTCTGCATCTGAGAATCGACCCAAGAAAAACAAAAAAGCCGCATAATTATTTCTCGCTCTAGAGAAGTCACTATCCACGCGGAGTGCCTGCTTGAAGTTTTTTTCAGCTAACTCGTATTCTCCAGTACTCTGATACACCAAGGCAAACGCTTCATAAACCTCAGCGTTGTTACTGTCAATTAATGTGGCTAACTCTAAGTTTCGCTTAGCGTTCTCCCAATCCCCACGGCCGACATATTGTCGCGCTAATTCAACGCGACGCGTCAGCGTCGAAGCAGGATCGGCCTCCACCTCCGACCCGCCCGTCGTTTCAGTGATGCAGCCACCTAAGGGCAAGACAACGAATAATAGTAACGCCAGCCACTTCATTGTGGCGCCTCGAGAGCATATTGCGCACGATAACGCTCGGCACGCCGCGTTTTATCAACTACCTCGCCCACCAGTTGACCACAAGCAGCGTCGATATCATCTCCTCGGGTCGTTCGCACCGTCACCACAAATCCTGCATCAATTAGCACCTTCCAAAAGCGACTCACGGCGTTACCACTCGGACGTGAAAATCCTGAATTGGGAAAACTATTAAAGGGTATAAGGTTGATTTTACACGGGTAGTCTCTCAATAACACTGTCAGTTCGTGAGCGTGCTCCGGCTGATCATTGATCCCTGCCAACAAGGTATATTCAATGGTGACTACCCGCTTTTTATCCGTTTGGGCATCGAGGTAGCGCTTACCGCTGGCCAGTAAATCTGCAATGGGGTGACGCTTATTGATAGGCACGATAGTCGAGCGGATAGCATCATTTGGGGCATGAAGCGATATAGCCAAACTAACATCAGAAAATTCCGCCAAACGATCGAGCGCTGGCACAACCCCTGAGGTACTCAAGGTAACTTTGCGTTTGGACAATCCGTAGCCGATATCATCGGTCATTAGACTCATTGCCGCGACCACATTGTCGAAGTTGAGCAGCGGCTCACCCATGCCCATCATCACCACGTTAGTCACCACCCGGCCTTTACCGGGCTGCCACGCGTCATAAGAGTCAATGGCCAGCCACACTTGGCCTATGATTTCAGCAGCAGTCAGATCGCGCTGAAAGCCCTGCTTACCCGTCGAACAAAATTTACAGTCCAGACTGCAGCCCACCTGTGAAGAGACGCACAACGTCGCGCGATCCCCATCAGGTATCAGCACTGCCTCAACCAAACTACCGCCCTCGACCCGAACGGCCCACTTACGCGTCCCATCCACTGAATCTTGCTGCTCCGCAATATCAGGCGGTTTAATTTCTGCGCATTGCGCCAGCTTATGCCGCAGATTCTTACCCACATTCGTCATCAACTCAAAATCAAGTACGCCGTGATGATGGATCCATTTCATTACCTGCTGAGCTCGGAAACGCTTCTCTCCCAAACCTTCAAAGAATTGTTCCATTTGCCCACGAGTAAGGCCCAGCAGATTAATTCTTTGCTGGGGTTCAGTAGTCGCAATAATGGGCTCCATCACAGTCATAGTAGTCGTGAATTTATCACTGACCGGCTGGCCTAACGGCCGCACAACTCACTGGCTGCGAAAAAGTAAGCAATTTCACGCATTGCTGATTCTGTGGAATCAGAACCGTGTACAGCATTGGCATCAATAGTCTTAGCAAAATCAGCGCGGATAGTTCCCGCAGCCGCCTCCACTGGATTAGTCGCACCCATGAGCTCACGATTTTTTACTACGGCTCCCTCCCCCTCCAATACCTGCACCATAATCGGCCCAGATGTCATGAATGACACAAGATCGGGGAAGAAGGGTCGCTCGCTATGCTCGGCATAAAAGCCACCCGCCACCTGATCGGATAGGTGCACCATTTTGGCTGCAATAATTTGCAGACCCGCTTGCTCAAAGCGCGTGTAAATTTCACCAATAACATTTTTTGCGACGGCGTCAGGTTTGACGATAGAAAGGGTACGCTCAACAGCCATGAAATTCTCCGAAAAATCAGTAACTAAAAAGCGAGGCGGATCTAAAAACCTCGCCAGAGGCGCGCAGTATACGGCCTTTTTCCGCCCCTGATAACAGCTTGAGCTGCGTCTGGGTAATAGGTCACAGGCTAAACGTTAGTGATGCTCACTAGCGTGATTGATCGTGTAGCGAGGTATTTCCACCACCAGTGGCTCTTTGCCAACCAAAGCCTGACAGGAGAGCCTTGATTCAGGCTCCAAACCCCACGCCTTATCGAGGTAATCCTCTTCTAATTCATCTGCGGCCGCCAAAGATTCAAAGCCTTCGCGGACGATGACGTGACATGTGGTGCAAGCACAAGACATCTCACACGCGTGCTCTATAGCGATCTGGTTGCGCAACAAGGCGTTGCACACACTTTCACCAGGTTGTGCTTCAATCGCGGCACCCTCCGGACAAAATTCCTGATGCGGCAATACAATCACTTGCGTCATAATTTGAATTCCTTATCCAGTGCCTCGACAGAGACGCCACCTAGAGCGGCTTGAATACTACGATCCATACGGCGCTCGGCAAAACACTCGGTGGCCTTTGCCGCTAGCTGTACGGCTGAGCGGATGTCGTCCGCACTAGAATTTTCAGTGGTTTCCAATAATTGACTCATCGCTTGTTCTAGCGTCGATCGTTCATCGTCTGTTAGTAAGTCACCATCTACCTCCAGCGCGGAGGACACACTGTCAACAAGTTGCTGCGCATCCACCCGCGCCTCCGCTAGTTGCCGCGCCTGCATGTCTTCAGCTGCGTACTCGTAACTTGCCCGCAACATGTCAGCCACCTGGTCTTCATGTAATCCGAAAGAGGGCTTAACCACGACATGGGCACGCGTTCCGGTGGTTTCCTCCTGTGCCGACACCTCAAGCAAGCCGTCCGCGTCTACCTGAAAGGTCACCCGAATACGAGCCGCCCCGGCGACCATGGGCGGAATGCCCTTCAGCTCAAAGCGAGCTAAAGAACGACAGTGCTGGACCTGCTCACGCTCACCTTGCACCGCATGAATTTCTAAGCCAGTCTGACCATCACGTGCGGTCGTAAATTCTTGAGCCCGAGTGACAGGAATCGTTGTGTTACGAGGCACAATACGCTCGACGAGACCACCATAGGTTTCAACCCCAAGCGATAGTGGCGTCACATCTAACAGCAATACGTCCTCATCACTGCGATTACCGACTAGGACATCGGCTTGCCGAGCCGCACCCATGGCGACCACTTGATCGGGGTCAATACTGCAGAGGGGTGGCTTACCGAATAACGATCCCACCACCGTATGGATCATTGGCATTCGGGTGGATCCACCTACCAAAATAACATCATCGAGCGCTTTAACACCGGCATCGACTAAACATTGACGGCAAGCCTCTAGCGAGCGATTGACAAGATCCGCACAGAGCGCAGTAAACTCATCGCGATCAAGTTGCAGACCACTGGGTGCGCCGACAATGGCATCACTGAGATCAACTTCCACGCGCTCTTGAGTAGTCAGCGCCTCTTTAATGCGTCGCGCTAAAGCGAGTAGCCTTCGTCGAGCGCTGCGCTCTGTAATGACTAATTGATATTTCGATACCCAAAAATCAGCTAGGCACGCGTCGAAATCGTCACCCCCTAAGCCACTATCTCCACCCGTCGCAAGCACTTCAAAAACACCTTCATGCAAACGTAAGATAGATATGTCAAAGGTTCCACCACCAAGATCGTATACCGCGATAGTTCGATTACCCTGCGCAGCGATCATGCTAGAGTCATCAAGTCCATAAGCCACCGCAGCGGCCGTAGGCTCGTTTAATAAACGCATGACTCGCAAACCAGCAAATTCTGCCGCCTGTCGTGTTGCCTGGCGCTGTGCATCATCAAAATAAGCAGGCACCGTAATGACCACACCATCAATGGGATCATCAAGTAGGTCACGTGCCCGAGAAGAAAGCGCCGTTAAAATATCAGCAGACACCTCAACAGGGGTTTTGGCACCCCCTGAAGTCGCAAATGCCAGCCTTTTACTATCCGCAAAGTGCACATGACTGACCTCCTCCAACTCTTCACGAGAGCGCCCCAGGTAGCGCTTTGCAGAGGCAACATTGTCGGCCTGATCTGCCGCTTCGTGCTCCAGGGCATCGAAGCCGACAGTATGGCCCGAGGACGAATAATGAACGACTGACGGAAGTGCGGATCGGCCTTGGGAGTCGGTAAATACCGTTAACTCAGCGCCATCAAAGTGAGCAATAAGGCTGTTAGTAGTACCTAAATCAATACCCAGCCCAATCTTTCTTTGGGTGGGCACAGCCGGTGCAGCTGCGCCCGGCTCGGCAATGTGTAAAAGGGCCATGGGATGTCCTAATGGCTATTTCTGTCACGCTCGACTTCAGAACGTAGCTTATTGATATATAAAAGATGAACCCAGGCATCACCAGCCTGCTTTAAGTCACCCTGCTTGTAGCTGTCACGGAAACTGGCACTGTAAAGATCGAACAGCTCGGTGGTCTCACTGGCTACTTGTTGGTAGGCCATTCGGTCTCCATCAGCTAATGATTGCAGCCGTTCACGCAAATCGATTTGTTGATACAAAAATACTTCCGATACCGGCTCGCGCTCCAGTTGTCTCAGGTCACACCCCGAACACTCAAGCAACAAGCCCGCTCTGTTAACAGGGTCACTGAGGACCTTAAAGCCAGCATTGATATCCGCGGATAGTTGGGCAGCTATTCGGCGCTCGGTGTCAGAGCCCGCGCTCATTCGATCAGGATGAAACTGTTGCTGTAGCTTACGGTAGCGCACAGCTAGGTCGTCCACATTGACATCGAAGCTCAGCGGCAGTCGAAACAACTCAAAATAGTTTCTCGCCTTGTCAACCGCTGAGTGTTCCACAGTCGACATCGTTTAAACGGTAAAGCTCTCACCACAGCCACACTCACCATTGACGTTGGGGTTTTTAAATTCCAAGCCTTGATTGAGCCCATCTTGCGCAAAATCGACTACTGTACCGTCCAAATAGACCAAGCTTTTAGGATCAACGAATACTTTGACACCAAAATCCTCAAATATCTGATCTTCCGTCGCGGGCTGATCAACAAATTCGAGAACATAAGCCAAGCCAGAGCACCCCGACGTCTTAACGCCAATGCGAATGCCCTCGCCATGACCTCGAGTAGCTAACTGCCCACTGACATGCTTAGCCGCCGCGGCTGTCACACTGATCGTCATTATGAATCCTGCTTCTCTCGATAATCTTTTACAGCGGCCTTGATAGCGTCTTCCGCCAGCACCGAACAGTGGATTTTAACCGGCGGAAGCGACAACTCCTGTGCAATCTGCGTATTTTTTATCGCAGCAGCATCGTCAACGTTCATGCCCTTCACCCACTCAGTTAATAATGAGCTCGATGCAATGGCGCTACCACAGCCATAGGTTTTAAACTTGGCATCTTCAATCACGCCCTGTTCATTCACTTTTATCTGCAGACGCATAACATCACCACACGCTGGCGCGCCTACCATACCCGTACCAACGCCAGCATCCTTGTCATTCATCTTGCCCACGTTTCGTGGGTTTTCATAATGGTCAAGTAACTTGTCACTGTAAGCCATACCTACCTCCACAGCGCACGAACATCGCACGCATTACATTTAATAAATTAGTGTTCCGCCCATTCAATGGAATTCAAATCAACACCGTCTTGATACATATCCCATAGTGGCGACAGTTCTCGTAATTTTTCTACCGCTTTTCTCACCTGAATAATGGCATGATCGACTTCCGACTCCGTACTAAAACGACCAAAACTGAAGCGCAATGAGCTGTGGGCAAGTTCATCATTTAGACCCAATGCACGCAGTACATAAGAAGGCTCTAAACTAGCCGAGGTACACGCTGAGCCACTCGAAATGGCAAGATCCCGCAGCGACATAATAAGCGACTCTCCCTCGACGAAAGCAAAGCTAACATTCAATGCACCGGGTAATCGCTGCTGCTCATCCCCGTTGATATGGACTTCGGGAATGTCTTTAACGCCGTCCCAAAATCGCTGTCGCAGAGCAATAAGGCGCGCGGCTTCAGATACCATCTCTAGCTGTGCAATTCGCGCGGCCTCGCCCATACCCACAATCTGATGCGTAGCCAGTGTGCCCGAGCGCATGCCTCTTTCGTGACCACCCCCGTGGGTTTGCGCCTCAATACGGACGCGGGGCTTACGTCGAACGTAAAGGGCACCTACACCCTTAGGTCCGTACATCTTGTGAGCCGACATGGACAGCAAATCGACCTTCATTGTCTCCATATCTAAGCTCACCTTACCGGTGCTCTGCGCTGCATCCACATGGTAGAGGACTCCACTATTGCGGCACACCTCACCAATGCCAGCGATATCATTGACCACGCCAATTTCATTATTAGCGTGCATGATACTCGCCAGTATCGTATCGTCTCGAATGGCGTCCCGAACCATATCGGGCGTTGTTAGCCCGTCTGTATTAGGCGCTAAATACGTTATTTCATAACCTTCGCGCTCCAACTGGCGACAGGTATCGAGCACAGCTTTATGCTCTATTTTTGAGGTAATAATATGCTTGCCTTTTTTGTGGTAAAAGTGCGCCACACCCTTAATCGCTAAATTATCAGACTCGGTCGCTCCCGAGGTCCAAACAATTTCTCTAGGGTCTGCACCTATGAGCTCAGCCACCTGACTGCGCGCATTTTCCACAGCCTCTTCCGCCTTCCAGCCAAACACATGTGACCGTGAGGCGGGGTTTCCAAACGTTCCCTCCGTCGACAGGCACTGCATCATAGCCTCGACAACCCGGGGATCCACAGGTGTAGTCGATAGGTAATCGAGATAAATCGGTGTGCTTACTACTGCGTTCATACTGCGGAACTCCCAAAAATCCTTCTAAGGTGCCTCAATCAACGAAGCACTAACGGTTGAATTGCATCCACTGAATCAAGGCGACCAGTGCCCGTTAGGGCTCTAGCTTTGTTCCTCTCAACCAGATCCGCCAGACTAATACGACTGAGGAAATCGTGAATTTGCTCGCTCAAGTCCTGCCAAAGATGATGAGTGAGGCAGGTCTCCCCATGGTAGCAATCACCCTTACCGTGGCAATTGGTGACATCGACAGATTCGTCGACCGCATCGATAATATCCGCGACACAAATATCATCACCACCCCGTGACAGACGGTAGCCACCGCCAGGCCCGCGAACGCTGGCTACCAGATCGCCGCGCCGAAGTTTAGCGAATAATTGCTCAAGATAGGACAATGAAATCTCCTGCCTAGCGGAGATATCTGCCAACGATATGGGGCGCTGTGCCCCATGAATAGCTAAATCCAGCATCGCTGTGACGGCATATCGACCCCGGGTGGTCAGTTTCATACCCAATCCTCCTTCAGGGGAGAGTATGACAAAACCCACTAAAACACTCAAGTAAAAGACCCACTATTTTAGTGGGTTTTTGCAGCAACAAGCCCCACGCAATAAGAGGGAGATCGAATCCTAGAGACAAAGCGCCAAGGAAAATAGGTATGGCGGCTAATCCTAGGCAGTAAAACCCGGCAGCTAGCGGTTTAGTTGGTTTTTCCGAAGTAGTTTGCAGCGTCTATGGGGACTAATTGGCTGCCTTCGGTAAACCACAGCACGCCATCTTTCACCACTAACGACACCCGAGATAAATTGTCTATTTGCGCCAGCGGGTTACCCTCCACCACCACAATATCGGCGAGCTTATCCACCTCAAGACTACCTCTGTCGTGAAACTTATCCAATATTTCTGCATTCGTTTTAGTCGCAGCAGAAATCACTTGGATGGGGGTCATGCCACTATCGACTAATGCTGACATTTCACGCCAAATGGCTTCAAGATGCATATTGAGTGGGCTGGCCGCGTCAGTGCCTACCCCTATGCGCGCGCCCGCAGCAATAAATTGACCCGCTGATTTTTGTGCATTGCGAATTTCTGTCGCGGCATTCCGAAAATAAGGCAGCCTATGAAAAGCCTCGAACGACCCCATGAATTCTTCATAGATGTCAGCTGGCATATCGGTTTTATACTCGACTCGATCTAGTCGAGTCGGAAAGCTCTGTGTCGCAGGATACACCCAGGCTCTATGGGAAATAGTTTGAACAACAGGTATCTCCCTGTGCGCAATGCTACTCACTAAGGCGTTATCGTAGGGTGGGTTTCCGGCTGATCCAACGTGCTGGAAGACATCAACATTCGCCTTAATAGCCATCTTTATCGCATCAGGTTCATACAGATGAGCATGAACTTTCACCCCTTTTGAATGTGCTGCATTTACGATGGCGATATAGTCTTCTTGGGTAAGACCTTCCCAGGTTTTTATCACATCTGAACCCAAAGCAATCAGTTCTAATGCCTTCGCTGCTCCCTCTTCTGGTGAGGCAATGACTACTTCATAGCTATCTGGCACCGTATCGTAGTCATGTCGAGTAATCCAAGGTCCTGATATCAGCAGTCTCGGACCGGGGATCTCACCTTCATCAATAGCCTGTCGAAGCGTCAAAATATCAAAAGGAGCGCCCAGATCTAAAGCGGTAGTAACCCCTGCACGCAGCATCTGTTTCGCTGCAATCGGCATCACCTCGTTTAACCGTCGAGTACCACCAAGAAATTCATAATAATCTTCATAAGAGCCGTGTCCGATCAAATCGACATGAACGTGTGCGTCAATAAGACCAGGTAATACCGTGTGGCCCCCTATATCGATAACCCTAGTGTTAGCCGGTATCTCTACCTCATCTACCGCACCCACCGCAATAATTCGTCCCTGGTCAAATACCACCACTCCTCGACTGATGGGCGTTGTTTCGTAACCATCTAGCAGTTGTCCACCCATCAACGCAACCGGGTAATCAGGATGACCCTGCGCGGCAAGCACCCAGCTTGATCCAAATAAAGCCGAACCTATCAGCACAGAACCTAGCCATTGTATTAAATATCGTTGAATCATTTTGAGACCTGCTTTATCTCGTCATTGTGCCGGGATTGGGACATTGGATCAAAATTTGCTCTTGGCAAGATTAGTTCCAATAAAACGGTAGGATAACTCACTTTCGAAGCTTTTCTGTTAACCGTTTTTGCATCTCGGATAATACCCCACGCAATATATTGAGCTCCATTTCGTCAAGACGGACCCGATTAAATAATCGGCGTAACCTCCGCATCAACTGACGCGGTGCCTCGGGGTCAAGAAACTCAATATCTATCAAGGTTTGCTCAAGGTGATCATAAAAGCGCAGCATGTCGACGTTCTTGGCGAAGGGTGTATCCCAGTTGGCATCTTGCTCCACCGGCAAGCTATCACCCAATAGAGCCATCCGCACCTCATACGCAACAATCTGTACAGCCATCGCGAGGTTAAGCGAGGGATAAGACTCATGGCTGGGGATATGACAGTGGAGGTTGCACAGCTGAAGTTCCTCGTTGAGCAGACCTCGATCTTCTCGACCAAACAAGATGGCCACTTGCTCCCCTGCGTTGGCATGGCTCACTATCCGCTTGCCGCAATGACGCGCATCCTGGACGGGCCAAGGAATGCGTCGCTCTCTGGCACTGGCACCGACGACAAACTGTGCATCAGTAATCGCGGCCTCGACGGTATCTACCACTTGCGCATGTGCTAAGACATCAAGGGCAGAGGCTGCCCGCCACTGAGCCTCTGGGGATGGATGACCTTGGGGCTTCACCAACGTCAGTCGAGTCAAACCCATATTTTTCATGGCCCTTGCAACCCCGCCTATATTACCGGCGTGAGTGGTGTGGACGAGAACCACGCGGATGGTATCGGAGAGCATTAGACAACCTGTCGAAAACAAAAGAGACTGAGTGTAACAAAACCCTGTTATGTGATCTCCTGTTCCCTGCTATGATGCGCGCCGTCATTGGAACCACAAGGTGCAATTCCAGTGATGTGCGTCCGCGCTACTAAGCCCAATTGAGGATACATCGATGGAGCCCATGACCACTATCGCCCTGCGCGCCGCTCGAAAGGCTGGGGATTTGATCGTTCGCGCCTCAGATGAATTAGATCGTATCGGACCACAAGCCAAAGGAGCCGCTGATTTCGTTACTGAGGTCGACATAGCATCAGAACAAGAAATTCTCTATCACCTGCAAAAAGCCTTTCCGGACCACGCTTTTCACTGCGAGGAAAGTGGCTTAACCGGAAGTACAACGGCAGAGTTCACGTGGTTTATCGACCCGCTTGATGGCACCACAAACTTTATGCGTGGCATTCCGCATTATTGCGTCTCACTGGCCTGTATGAAGGACGGTAGGTTAGAACACGCAGTAATCGTCGATCCCGTTCGTCGAGAGGAGTTTATAGCCTCCAGAGGTCGCGGCGCTCAAGTCAACGGACACCGCATGCGGGTAACCAAAGCGACTGAATTACGCGAATCCTTACTTGGAACAGGCATTCCTTTTCTTGGTCACGAGCAAGATAAACTCCCCGCCTATGCAGAGACCATGAGTTCACTCGCCGGACAGACCATGGGTATTCGCCGAGGTGGGGCTGCAGCACTGGATCTCGCGTACGTAGCTGCTGGTCGTCTCGATGCGTTCTGGGAGATTGGACTCAAGCCCTGGGATATTGCAGCAGGTGCCTTACTGATCAAAGAGGCTGGCGGGTTAATTGCCGATTTCAACGGTTCAGAGGACTACTTAACCACCGGCAATATTGTTTGCGGGACACCAAAAATTTTCAAGCAAGTGCTGCAAATCGTGGGGCCAAAGCTCGCTTGACGCTTCATGTTCGATAGATCAAGGCTGAGCCTCATCAGACTCGAGGCCTTCTTTAATGGGAATGGCGACATCGTCTTTTGAAACCCCCATAGCCACTAAAGTGGTAGCCGACACATACATAGACGAGTAGGTACCAATAGCGACCCCGAGAAGTAATGCTACGGCGAATCCATGAATCATCTCACCACCAAATAATGCCAGGGCCGAGAGGACTAGTAGCGTGGTTAATGACGTTACCACGGTGCGACCCAAAGTCTCAGTCAATGAGACATTAATCACATCAACGGCTGAAATTCGCCGTAATTTTCTGAAATTCTCTCGAATGCGGTCAGCAACAACAATCGTATCGTTGAGCGAATAGCCGATCACGGCCAGTAACGCGGCTAACACGGTTAAATCAAACTCAATACCCGCCAATGAAAAAAAGCCCAGCACGAGCAACACATCGTGCACCAACGCGACCACCGCGCCAACGGCAAATTTAAATTGAAACCGAAAGCCAACGTAGAGCATGACCAACCCCAGCGCGAGAAGCATCGCCAAGCCTCCCTGCTCACGCAATTCGTCGCCAACCTGGGGACCGACAAACTCTACGCGCCGCAGCGCCACATCAACCGAGGCGGCGTTGCGCAATAGCTCGACCATAGCAACGCCTTCGTCGTCGCTGAAACCCTGGGGTAATCTCACCAAAACATCTCGGTCGGTACCAAAGCTGACTACTATGGCTCCTTGATAACCATTGCTATCCAAGGTACCTCGAATAGCGTTCAAATCAGCACTTTCAGCGTACTCTACCTCTACCAGAGTACCTCCGGTAAAATCCAAGCCCCAATTCAGTTGCTGAACTGACAGCGATCCCACAGCGATGGCAACCGCCAATATCGAGATAGCCGCAGCAACAAAACGCCACTTCATGAATGGTAGAATAGTCATGCGTTCCCCCCATCAATGCGCTTGGGCAACGTGCCAATTGACAATGTATCGACGCGGCGACCACCATAAATCAAATTAATCAGCGCTCGTGTCCCTAAAATGGCGGTAAACATTGACGTCAAAATACCCAGCGATAAGGTCACCGCAAAACCCTTAATCGGCCCAGTTCCAACGGCATAGAGGATAACCGCGACAATCAGTGTTGTAATATTCGCATCGAGAATCGTCGCTACCGCCCGTTCAAAGCCCGCATGAATGGCCATTTGTGGTGCCATACGATTGGCTAATTCTTCGCGTATGCGCGCGAAGATCAGAACGTTAGCATCGACGGCCATGCCCACGGTTAATACAATGCCAGCAATGCCGGGAAGCGTCAGCGTCGCGCCTAGCAAGGACATGAAAGCCATCAGTAATACTAGGTTAACCGATAGCGCCACCACAGCAGCGACACCAAACACTCGGTAGTACACCATCATAAACAGCACGACTAACGACAGGCCGATTTGAACAGACTTCACGCCTAGGGCGATATTTTCAGCGCCTAGGGAAGGACCCACCGTTCGCTCTTCGACAAACGTTATGGGGGCAGCCAGAGCACCGGCGCGCAGCATGAGAGCTAATTCAGAGGATTCCCCGGGACTATCAAGCCCGGTTATCTGAAATTGTGCGCCTAGCGCCGATTGAATGACGGGCGCGGTGAGTAATTTTTTCTCATCGTAAGGTACTCGCACAGCGACCTCTTTTCCCTGCTCATCAAGCGCATACCGGGTTCGGTATTTACGCTCGATGAACAACACCCCCATACGTCGCTTGATGTTGTCGCGAGTCGCCCTCGACATGAGCATTCCACCCTCACTATCGAGACTTATAGAGACATTGGGCTGACCGTTTTGATCAAAGCCTGCATTGGCCCCAGATACTCGCTCACCGCTAATGATGATATCTCGTTCCAGCCATTCAGTCATGCTGGCCCGATCATCGCTGCGATATTGGTAACGTTGCCGCTCAGTCACAGGCGCATTGGTCTGCGCTACCAATCTAAATTCAAGATTCGCTACCTTACCCAGAATGCGTTTGGCTTCAGCCGTATCTTGAATACCGGGCAACTCTACGACAATGCGGTTTGAGCCTTGTCGCTGTACTAAGGGCTCAGAAACACCCAATTCGTTTACACGATTACGGATGGTGGTCAGGTTTTGTGACACCGCATAATCGACCAGCTCAGCGATAGTGGCCTCAGTCACCTGCGCATAGAGCTGCCAGCTATCTTGCTCATCTACCCTGTCCAGAATTAGCTCAGGATAGGTGTCAAAGACCACTTGACGCGCCGCCTCGCGAGATTGCTCATCTCTGAACCGCAGAGCAATGCGGCGGCCATCGACAGCTACCATGCCCCGAATCCGTTGCTCACGAAGTCCTCGTTTTATGCCAGATTCGTACATCTCCATACGTTTATCGGTAGCGGCAACGGTATCAACTTCCAACTTAAAATGAACGCCACCGGACAAATCAAGACCCAATTTCATAGGCTGCGCTCGACCTTTGAGCAGCCACTCAGGAGTAGTCGGGGCTAAATTCAGGGCAACAATGAAATCATCACCCAGTGCCCGACTAACGATCGACTGCGCTTTTAACTGAGTATCACGATCTGTCAGTCGAAGCAGTGCCGTCTTTCCACCGTCCTGCACCTCTTGGCCAAAAAAATCGATGCCGCTAGCCTCTAAAGCCTCCTCCGCCTGGGTTAACATGATCTCTGATATGGACTGTGATCCTGATACACCACCAATTTGTAGGGCTGGATCAGGCGCATAAAGGTTAGGCATCGCGTAATAGCAACCAAATACCACAGCTGCAAGGATGAATAAATTTTTCGACACGGAATAGCGATTGAGCATTGGTTACTCGTCGTTTAAGGGCCCTCAACACCGACAATGCAGCTTGGGGCGTGAATAATTAGGTCGGCGCGGAGTTTAGCCGCTGCCGGACCGCTTTAACAGCCCTGTCAGCGTTATGGAGCCATCGGTAGGGCACTTCCGTCACGCCAACCACACCCGTGCGTTTCGAAATAAGCGCATCCACCCCGAATCCTCTTGCCAATCAGCAGGCGCCCATGACAGCTGGGAGGCTCTGAATACCCGCTCTGGGTGCGGCATCATAATCGTTACTCGCCCATCATCACTGCATAAACCTGCAATACCTCGAGGAGAACCATTAGGATTCGCTGGATATGCCTCGGCGATGCGCAGCGCATTATCTACATAACGCAAAGCAATGGTTCCCGACTGGTCGGCCGTGTCTAGGGCAGACTCTGAGGCGAATTGAGCTCGACCTTCGCCATGGGCCACGACAATGGGTAAATGGGAGCCCGTCATACCGGCCATCATAATGGAGGAGCTGGGCTCAATACGCACCAGTGATAACCGCGCCTCATACTGCTCTGACGTATTGCGCGCAAAGCGTGGCCAGCACTCGCCACCTGGAATGAGTGCTTGCAGCGCTGACAACATTTGGCAGCCGTTGCACACTCCTAAGGTGAATGTATCTGAGCGATTGAAGTACTCGGCAAATTGATCCCTAACAGCGGCTTGGAATAAAATACTCTTCGCCCATCCCTCCCCCGCACCTAATACATCGCCATAGGAAAATCCGCCGCAAGCAGCGAGGCCATGAAACGTAGACAGGCTTACGTCGCCGGACAGCAGATCGCTCATATGCACATCTACGGCTGAGAATCCTGCTCGGTCAAAGGCCGCCGCCATCTCAAGCTGACCGTTGACGCCCTGCTCTCGCAAAATGGCGACCCGCGGTCGGCTACCCGTGGCAATCATCGGTGCTGCAATGTCTTCATCACACTTATAGGTCAAGTGCGCGGACAAACCTGCATCTACCGTCGATATTTGAGCAAACTCTTGGTCCGCACAATTCTCATGATCACGTAAACGCGCTATGCCGTGGCTTACGCGGGACCACATTTGCTGCAGTACGTCGCGGCGACTATCCATGAGCTCAAAGGTGGGACTGTTGACAACGACGCGTTCATCGAGCCTTGGCCGAGCGACTATCCGTAAGCACTCGCTTAAACCATGGGACTGAGCGAGGGCCTCAACCCTGTGGATTTGATCGTCGGCGACTTGAACAACAATCCCAATCTCCTCGGCGAAAAGCTCTGCAACGGCCGACTCCCCCTCCGAGACGAGCTCAATATCCAGACCACAGCGTGCCGCAAAAGCCATTTCTACCAAGGAAACGAAAACCCCGCCATCCGAGCGATCATGGTAAGCCAGAAGCAAATCTTGCGCGCGACAGTCGGTAACGAATGCAAACAATGCCTTAACATCATTGGCGTTTACGTCGGGAACTTCGCTGCCTATTTTGCCCCAACATTGAGCCAAAGCAGAGCCCCCAAGACGATTGCGTCCACGTCCTAAATCGACCAGCAATAAACAGGTCTTTTCGTCACGCTTGAGCTCCGGAGTCAGGGTGTCACGCACGTCACTTACAGGGGAGAAAGCAGATACAATCAGCGACACCGGTGAAGTCACCAACTTACTTTCACCGTCATCAACCCAGGCAGTACGCATAGACATAGAATCTTTCCCCACCGGCACCGTAATCCCCAATGCCGGACAAAACTCCATGCCAACAGTTCTCACTGTGTCGTAAAGCACCGCGTCGTTGTCATCATGGCCGGCAGCACACATCCAGTTCGCCGACAAGCGAATATCCGATAACCTAGCAACCGGTGCAGCGAGCAGATTGGTAATTGCCTCAGCGATGGCAATGCGCGCGGAGGCAGGGCCGTCGAGAACCGCCAGCGGCGTTCGTTCACCCATACTCATTGCTTCACCGAGGTGGGAATCAAGCGAAACTGTGGTAACCGCGCAGTCAGCAACGGGCACCTGCCAAGGTCCCACCATTTGATCTCGCGCCACCATACCAGTGACTGACCGATCACCAATGGTAATCAAGAAGCTTTTGCTGCCCACCGCGGGAAACGTCAACACTCGTTGCACACAATCGCTAATGGCTAAGTTAGGAGAGAAGTCATCAGATGGCGGTAGCGCTCGCTGTGCAGTCCGGTGCATCTTTGGTGGTTTACCAAACAGTAATGACATCGGTAAATCAACGGGTTGGTTATCAAAATGGCTATCTGCTAGTGACAGATGTGAGGCTTCAGTGGCTTCGCCCACTAACGCATAAGGGCAACGTTCACGCCGGCAAATAGCCGCAAATATGGCTAAATTATCGGGCTCGACGGCCAATACATAGCGCTCTTGCGCCTCGTTACACCAGATTTCTAAGGGGCTCATGCCCGGCTCATCGCTAGGAATGCTGCGCAGAGCAAACTGACCGCCCCTACCACCATCTTTGACCAGCTCCGGCAGCGCGTTACTCAGACCGCCAGCACCAACATCGTGAATAAAGGCGATGGGGTTTTCTATTCCTAGTGCCCAACACCGGTCAATGACCTCCTGACAGCGCCTCTCCATTTCTGGGTTTTGACGCTGTACCGAGGCGAAGTCGAGGTTTTCAGCACTGTCACCACTTGCCATGGATGATGCAGCGCCACCACCAAGACCGATGAGCATAGCGGGCCCCCCCAACACAATGAGTTTAGCGCCGGGCCTAAAGTCGCCTTTTTCAACATGTTCCTCGCGAATATTGCCGTAACCGCCGGCCACCATAATAGGCTTGTGATAACCCCTGACACCACCACGGGTGTGCTGCTCATAACTGCGGAAGTAACCGGTAAGATTGGGGCGTCCAAATTCATTATTGAACGCGGCTGCACCCACGGGGCCATCGATCATAATTTTCAATGGCGATACGATCCGGTCGGGCTTCCCGTAATCGATGATCCATGGTTGATCGACCCCCGGAATCGTTAAATGGGATACCGAAAAACCCACCAACCCCGCTTTTGGACGAGAACCACGGCCCACGGCACCTTCGTCTCGGATTTCGCCGCCAGATCCTGTTCCCGCTCCGGCAAACGGTGCAATCGCCGTGGGATGATTGTGAGTTTCAACCTTCATCAACAAGTGAATAGGCTCGTGATGATAGCGGTACTCTCCGTTGCTGGCCTCGGGATACAGTCGCCCAGCACAATGCCCCTCTACCACCGCAGCATTATCGGAATACGCTGAAAGAACCCCTTCACCACCTTTAGCATGAGTATTCCGAATCATGCTAAAGAGCGAGTGCTGACATTCATCGCCATCGACTGTCCAACTCGCATTAAAAATCTTGTGGCGGCAGTGCTCAGAGTTAGCCTGAGCAAACATCATTAGCTCAACATCGGTAGGGTTTCGATCCAGCGCAATGAAGGCATCGACCAAATAATCAATTTCATCATCGGCTAGAGCGAGCCCCAATTGGCTGTTCGCTGTGACAAGCGCCGTTCGACCCCCGCACAGTACATCGATGACGGTAAAACTATGCGCTGGTGTTTTAACAAATAACTTGTCAAGTTGGCTGGAATCAGAGAGCACTGATTCAACCATGCGGTCGTGCAGCAATGCATCAACGGGGGCAAGAGCTTCGCTGGTCGAGCCATCAACACCATCGATCAGATAACGAACACCTCGTTCGATACGGCTAACGGTGGCAAAGTCACAATTATGCGCAATGTCAGTGGCCTTGGATGCCCAGGGTGACAGTGTCCCTAAGCGCGGCACGACGATTCGACACGGTTCGGCAATGAGCCACTGCGAATCGACTTCGGCTGTGCCCGGTGTGAGCAACCGCGCTAGACGATCGAGGTCGACGGGCTCAGAGGCTTCAACGGCATAAAAGTACACAGCATGACGCAGCTTTAGCGTTTCACTGATAGCAAATAGCTGCTCCTGCAGGGCTTGGAATCGTGGAGTACTTAAAGCGGAGTGGCCGGGTAAAAGAAACATACTGAGGGTCCCAAAATATGAACGCGTAGTATACCTGCCACAGCCCAAAGGCTACAGCGGTGCAAGGCAATGAAAACTCGGTAAACTGGTGCCATGTCTAAACAACTCATCAAAGGATTTTTCGCTGCTGTGCTCATCCTTGGCATTGGCGCCTGCGGTGGGCAGCTCAACTTCGACCAATTGTCTCAGGGGGACGAACTCATCGTACTCACCCGCAATAGCCCGACCACCTATTTCTTCGACGCCGAAGATGCGACTGGCTTTGACTATGAGTTAGTTCATGCCTATGCACAGTCTCGCGGCTTAACATTGCGTATAAAGTTGGCATTCACTTTAGAAGACCTTTTGGCGATGCTCGCCAATGGCGAAGGCCATCTTGCCGCCGCGGGACTGACTTTGACCCCCGAACGAAGCGCGCGATTTTTGGTCACCAACGGCTATCTCCAGCAGAAACCACTCGTTGTTTACAAAAGCGGTGCCTCCCGTCCTCGAAGTCTTGAGAGCTTGGCACACCGTGACATAATTACCCTCGCGAGCAGCAGCCACGTTGAATTACTGACTCAATTGAAGAGTCAATTACCCGGACTTCAATGGCGCGAAATCCGCTCAGCTGACACCCTCGAACTGATGCAACAGGTCACCGAAGGAAAAGCCGAGCTAGCGATCATTGATTCGGTAGAATTTCGTCTACAGCAGCGCTTGTTCCCCCGCTTAGTATCTGCGCTCGAACTGGCCGGTGATGAAGATGTCGTGTGGTATCTACCGAATAAACCCGGTGCGACCACCTTACTAACAGACCTTAACGCCTTTATCGATCAATCGTTAACAGATGGCACGCTCGAAGCGCTCAAGGAACGCCATTTTGGTAATGTTGCCTTTGCATCACGGATCAACTCTTTTACTTTTCAACGCAAGGTTCGATCTGAACTGCCTAATTGGCAACCGCTTATTGAGGAGGTCGCCCGGGAGTATCAACTCGACTGGCGTCTGCTGGCGGCTGTTTCTTACCAAGAATCCCATTGGAAGCCGAATGCTACGTCACCCACCGGCGTGCGCGGGATGATGATGATCACACAAAATACCGCAAAAGAGCTCGGCGTGAAAAATAGGCTCGATGCGCGAGAAAGCCTACGTGGCGGTGCTCGTTTTTTAAAAACACTCAAGCGCCGATTACCGCCTGACATCTATGATCCAGATCGCACCTGGATGGCGCTTGCTGCCTACAATATCGGTATGGGCCACTTGGAAGATGCACGTGTCCTCACTGAGCGTAGTGGACTTGACCCTCATCGCTGGCTAGATGTGCGCGCCCAGTTACCACAACTCCAAAATCCAGATAGCTACCCCACAACCCGTTACGGCTTCGCTCGAGGCAACGAGGCGGTCACTTATGTCGATAATATTCGCCACTACTATAATTCTCTCCAGCTACAATCCATGCCTGACAATAGAATTAAACCACCGCTGCGCACCGATGAGCTCATCACTATTGATACTCACTCGCTGTTGCCGGCGGCGCTGTAAACGTGGTTGATGATGAGCAAGGAAAGATGCGCCTACGATTATTTTGTCATCTCTCACACTGGCGTTAGTGCAAGCTAAGCGGTTTATCACGATCGACGGGCAGCAAAAAATGCTTTGAGTAACTGTGCACTTTGCTCAGCGAGCATGCCCTCTTGCCAGCTTACTCGATGATTAAGTGAAGCCCCGTCAAACACCCTCGCAGTACTGATAACCGCTCCAGCTTTCGGCTCACGGGCTGCAAAGACGACCCGCTGAACGCGGGCATGAATCAACGCCCCACAGCACATGGTGCAGGGCTCAAGGGTAACGAACAGCGTTGTGTCCGGCAGCCGATAATTTCCCATAGCCAAAGCGGCCGCTCGAAGCGTCAGTATTTCTGCGTGTGCGGTGGGATCACAGCAGCCAATTTGCGCATTCCCTGCTTCGGCCAATAATTGTCCCGTGCTAGAGACTAAAACGGCGCCGACAGGCACTTCACCGATTTGGCCAGCTTTTTCAGCGCAGCCCATTGCTTGGCGCATGAAATACTCATCCCGCTCATCCGCCACCCTATTCACAGCGGCGCCTCGCTGTAGAATTTCCAACACAGTAGCGCTAACGCACTTCGGTGCGGCCTAAACGGTTCGGCCAGAGTGTGTGTTTGCTTGGGGGTAGGTCTGTCAGACAATGTCATTATGCGGCCAAAGCCAGCTCGTACAGCAAGATCACCGGTCGGCCACACGTCGAGCCGTCCCAGCGAAAACATCAAATACATCTGCGCTGACCAAACGCCGAAGCCTTTTACCCCAGTGATGAGGGTAATCACTTGCTCGTCAGACAGCGTCGGCAAGTCGTCTACGACTAACATTTCACCGCTCACCGCCTCTGCCAGCGCCCGCAGATAACTGCTTTTTTGGCGCGATAAGCCGGCGCCGCGCAGCGCTTCATCTGAGGCTGCCATGATGGCAGAAACACCTAGCTCACCCCCGAGGACGTCCACCAAACGAAGCGTAATTGCTCGAGCAGCGTGGGTAGATACTTGCTGGCCAATCACCGTGCGCACTAACGCATCGACACCACCCGAGCGGCGACGTTCTTCGGGATAGTCGACAAGGTGTAACGCTCGAGCAATGCGGCTATCGCGCAAGGCGAGCTCGTCTAGGCTATTTTGAATACCTTTTGCGGTTAGTCGATAGCGTGGTGTCGGCACTGACCCTCCTACCCGTCAAACTCTTTCCCAGCATACGCTATTTCTAGGTATCACCGGGACGCTAATGACAGCAAACTCAGGCACAAAAAAACCTGAACGGCTAGCCCGCTCAGGTTTTTGTAACGCCGTTCCCGGCGCTCTATCAATTAGCTCTTTTTAGCTAGTTTTCGCGCCTTCTCTTTCTCAATGACGTCACTCGATACGCTACTGGGGCAGGGCAGGTAGTGAGAGAACTCCATAGAAAACTGGCCACGGCCCGAGGTAATAGTCCGCAAATGTCCAATGTAGCCGAACATTTCTGCCAGCGGCACATCAGCCTTGATACGAATACCAGTAGAACTGGGCTCTTGATCTTTGATCATGCCGCGACGGCGATTCAAATCGCCGATCGCATCGCCCACATTGTCCTCGGGCGTAAAAACGTCCACCTTCATAATGGGTTCTATGAGCTGAGGCCCTGCTTTAGGCATTGATTGGCGGAAAGCGCCCTTGGCCGCAAGCTCAAAGGCGATGGCCGATGAATCCACCGCATGGAAGCCCCCATCGCGAAGCTCGACGGAAACGTCTAATACAGGGAATCCTGCCAGCGTACCCTCGTGCATCATGCCCTTAAAACCCTTCTCAATAGCAGGGAAGAATTCTTTGGGGACGTTACCGCCAACGACGGAAGAGACGAACTGGTAGCCACTGCCAGGCTCTCCCGGAGAGATCCGGTAGTCGATCTTACCGAATTGACCCGAACCACCCGATTGCTTCTTGTGGGTATAGGTATCTTCAATTATTTGAGTAATCGTTTCTCGATAAGCCACTTGCGGCTGACCCACCTCAAGATCAACGCCATAAGTACGACGGAGAATATCAATCTTCACATCAAGGTGTAGCTCACCCATGCCCTTAAGAATCGTCTCTCCCGAGTCCTCGTCGGTTTCAACCCGGAAAGAGGGATCCTCGGCAATCATTTTGCCGATAGCGATACCCATCTTTTCAGTTCCCGCCTTGTCTTTTGGTGCAACGGCAATAGATATCACCGGGTCTGGGAACACCATGGCCTCCAACGCGCATGGCTTATCGGTGCTGCACAGTGTGTGACCGGTTTGAACATTTTTCATGCCAACACAAGCAAAAATATCACCCGCCTGTACTTTATCAATTTCGTTACGCTCATTGGCGTGCATTTCTACCATGCGGCCAATCCGTTCAGTCTTGCCTGTAGCCGCATTGAGAATCGTGTCACCTTTTTTCATGGTGCCTGAATACACTCGAACGAAGGTCAGAGCGCCGTACCGATCGTCCATGATCTTGAAAGCTAGAGCGCGCAACGGCTCATCTACACTGACAATTGCTTTCTCTCCGGTAGGGTTACCTTCTTCGTCAGTCAGATCTTGCGGATCAACTTCAGTTGGGTTGGGCAGGTAGTCAACAACCGCATCCAAAACCAGTTGCATACCTTTATTTTTGAAAGCAGAACCGCAAAATGTCGGAAAGAATTTTAGTGTGCGGGTACCTTCACGAATGCAGCGTTTCACGTCCTCTATAGAGGGCGTTTCGCCTTCCATGTAGGCCATCATCACGTCATCATCCATTTCAACCGCAGCTTCGACCAGCTGTTCATGGTAGGAATCCACGTCGGCAATCATGTCGGCAGGAACGTCAGTCACCGAAAAGTTTTCAGGTAAGCCAGTATCGTCCCAGATGTAGGCCTGCTTGGTCAGCACATCGACGACACCAGTAAATTCGTCCTCACGACCAATAGGCAGGGTCATGACCAGAGGATTAGCAGCCAGAACGTTGCGTACTTGATCAACGACGCTAAAAAAATCGGCGCCCACTCGATCAAGTTTATTCACGAAGATAAGACGCGCCACTTCGGAATCGTTGGCGTAACGCCAGTTGGTCTCAGATTGAGGCTCTACCCCTCCCGACCCACAAAATACACCAACGCCACCATCGAGCACCTTCAAGGAACGATAAACCTCCACCGTGAAGTCAACGTGTCCGGGAGTATCGATGATATTAAGACGATGGTCCCTCCAAAAGCAGGTGGTGGCGGCAGATTGGATGGTAATACCGCGCTCTTGCTCCTGCTCCATAAAATCCGTGGTTGCCGCGCCGTCATGTACCTCGCCGGTCTTGTGGATTTTACCGGTCAGCTTAAGGAACCGCTCGGTCGTCGTGGTTTTACCCGCATCTACGTGCGCGAAGATACCGATGTTTCTGTATAAGGATAGATCTGACATTGCTCGACTCATTTCATAGGAAAATCTGATTTCGCTTGCCATGGCCCGCAGAATTTACGTGTTTTAACGTAACGTTTTCGCAAACACTGGCGAAAAACGCTGCATCAGCTCGTGCACAAATCACCGAGCCCATCCAAGACGCCAATAGCCCACCGGTAGATCGATATAAATTATCCCCAGGCAGACTTCTAAATTTGAGGCCGCTTTATACAGTATTCAGCGCTCAGTCTGAAGGGCAAGGGATGGCAAAATGCCCATTTTCAACAAATCAAGGGCAATTATTGAGAAATTCCCGCCTAGAATGGGCAAATCCACCTCCAACCACCCTTGGCGTCGACGGCTTCTTAGTCTCCACTACGGCCGTTACGGGTGTGCGTATCCGCATCGAGCGCAACCAACCCGTCGGCATACGCTGCTGAAAAACCCTCTCCAACAGCGCAAGAACAATGGCGCAAGCTCATCGATTCTATGGTTCACTAACGCTCTTTTGGATAACCGCGAAGCGGGGTACTCCTTTGCAAAAGCGTCAGTGACCCACATGCGCCACACCCTCACACTGCTGGCTAATCGCAACTTGCAGGTACTGCTGCTGAGTCAGATGATTTTCGTTGCAGGTGGCGCAATGACGGTGACCGTGGGTGGTATTATTGGCTCTCAGCTAGCGCCCACTCAAGCGCTGTCAACGCTACCCCTCTCTTTGACCGTGCTCGGTACCGCGTTAGGGGCAGTGCCGGCGACAGGGATCATGCAACGATTTGGACGCAAAAAAGGGTTTATCAGCGCCGCCCTCATCGCTTTTACTTCGTGCTTACTAGCCATTGCAGCGCTCATTGTGCAGGATTTTGCCTTGTACTGTGGCAGCACACTGCTCATTGGTTTGAGTCTCGCCTTTAGTCAACAATTTCGCTTTGCTGCTGCTGAGGTTGTGTCTATTGACAGGGCGGGAAGTGCGATTTCTATTATTTTATTGGGCAGTGTGGGTGGCGCCATCATAGGCCCCGAACTGGTGACTCAGAGTCATGTAATCTGGCCTGATCAAACGTTTGCTGGAGCCATTGCCGGGATGGGCATGTTGTTTTTAGTGGCTGCGTTGTTGTTACAGGCCTTGACGCTTACGAGCGATCAGCGCAACGAGCCAATAGCGCAACCAGACCCGAGAGCGCTGCGCATTATCGCTAGAGAACCACTGTTTTTACTGGCTATCGCTGCGGGAGTCGTTGGTCAAGGTATTATGAGCTTTGTTATGACAGCGACACCCGTTTCCATGCACGTCATGGATGGCCACAGTATGAGCGATACCGCAGACGTGATCCGTGCTCATGTGCTGGCTATGTACCTCCCTTCCCTCGCCTCTGGCTGGCTGATCACACAATTCGGTGAACGACGGCTTATGGCGATGGGCTTGGCGCTCTATGGGTTAACAATGGCAGCAGCGTGGAGTGGACAAGCTGTTATTCATTACAGCATAGCCCTAACGCTGCTGGGCGTTGGTTGGAATTTCCTCTTTGTTGGCGGCACCACCCTGCTGGTAAAAACCTACCGACCCGCTGAGCGCTTTCGGGCACAAGGTCTCAATGAAGCCATGGTGTTTGGCACCTCTGCACTGGCCAGTTTGCTCGCTGGAATGGTGCTAAGCGGTGTTGGCTGGCAAGCCATTGTGATGGGCTCGCTAGCACCCATCGGTCTGTTGGGCATCGCGCTATACCGTTATCGACATCGCGCACTACCCGACGTGGCTGACTATCCGTAATTACGTATTTTGCATCTGCAACGTTGCCAGCTGGGTCATCAATTTATCGACACCAAGGTCGTCTAAGGTGGCAATATTTTTATCGGGGATTGAGTGGACGTCAGGATGGCCCTTGACCGCCCTCTCAACGCTGGCTTCGCGCAGTAAATGCAGCATAGGATAAGGAGAGCGGTTAGTGAAATTTTGGGGGTCGTTAGCATCCGTACCAGCGAACTGGTAGCTGGGATGAAAACTGGCGATCTGGTAGATTCCAGTGCGCTTTATCGTGTCAATAAACCGTTCGCAGGCTTCTAAAAAATCATTAAAGTCTAAGAAGTTATGCAGCAAATGAGGCAAAACAATAAAACTGGTTTCAATGCTCGACCGATCGTCGAGGAGGCGACACTCCTCTGCAATGACCGCCAGTAGGCGTTTGCGGCTATTACCCGAGAAATAGCGATAGCGAATACTGTCTCGCTCCCATTCACGACGCGCGAAGGGACAGAGATTCAGCTCAATAACGAACTCTCTAATCCAACGGGCCGTTCGATCAATCACGTCTCGCTCGACATTGTCCAACACATAAACCTCAAGTAAGGTGCGAGGGTGGGTAGAAGTAGTCGCCCAGTGTGGCTTACTCAGGCAATCAAATCTATTCGCCACGGTCAAAGCCCAGTTGTCGCCATGCTTCATACGCGACCACCGCAACCGCATTTGATAAATTCAAACTCCGGCTCCCCACCAACATTGGCAGACGAACAAGGTGCTCAGGCAGCAGCGATTGTAGGATATCCTGAGGGAGACCCCTTGTCTCCGAGCCAAACAGAAGCGAATCCGCTGGGCCAAAACTAAACTGGGAATAAAAATATTGACCCTGCGTTTCCACAGCCACCAAGCGTCGAGTCGAGTATGCCTTCCGGTAAGCGTCGAGATCGGCCCATTGTTTTACCTGAGCAAATTCATGGTAATCCAGCCCTGCTCGTCTCAATCGCTTGTCATCAAGTGTAAAACCCATAGGCGCTATTAAATGCAGTTCAGCCCCACAGTTGGCACACAGCCTAATAATATTACCCGTGTTGGGGGGGATTTCTGGCTGGTAAAGAACAATGTGTAGGGGCATAAATAATGTGCTATTCGGCGTTTATTTAAGGGGAGCAGATTGGGGGCACGCATAGCTTAACGTGTAAGAGGCGGGTGTGCCGATAGCCCCAGACTGGCTGGCGTCAGCCCAGTCATAGCCGACGCCATTTGCCCCACTAGCGATACGTTCGTAGCGTGGGCATGTTTTCTTATGGATGGCTCAACTCAGCAACAAAATCGTCTTTCAAGGTGCGCGCGCACATGATGAAGCAGAATGCTGCGAAAATAAAACCGCAAACAGTGACCGCCAGTGCCCACTTAAGACCCGTCGAACTCGCTGTGTTACAGATGTCGATCTGCCCGCCACTGAGTGCACTGTCTTTGGCTTGGCACAGTGCTGGGGTCAACTCAACAGCAAAACGACTCTCCGCTAAATTAGCCATCATGAAATAATCACTCATGAAACCAACAAAATAAGGACCCAAACCATTGCCGATGAGCGAGACCAAAATTAGCAAGACAGCAATCGCCGTCGCCCTAGAGCGATTGCTGACAACCCCTTGACCAATATTGTATTGAGCGCCCAAATAGCTGTAGTGCATCACCGCTGCAATCCCCCACAAGATGAACACCCAATAGAGGTCATCAACAAAAAAAGCGGCAATATAAGCGGGCACTGCCACTAACAGGCCAAGCGCCGGAATCCATGCCATGGCTGTGGGAAAACGCTGGGTGGCTCGCTCGGTTAACCAGCCCCCTAAAAATGTGCCGCCGGCGGCCAGGAGTGATAGCGGCGCGCCAAAATTAATAGCAGCGTCCCTGACATTAAGCCCGTGTTCTCTCTGCAGAAAAGGCGCCTGAAAACTTACCAAGCCATAACCCACAAACGCGACTAGCGATGCACCGATAGCCATCCACCAAAATGATGGCTTGGTCTTAAGCTCGTTAAATGCCTCTGATAGCGGAGGCCTCGCTTTTATCTCAGCAGTGGGCGGATCTGAATAACCTCGGGGTGGCTCTTTTATGGTGCTCCATACCAACAAAGCCACCAAAACCCCTGGCAAGCCGACCACAACAAACGCTATTCGCCAGCCTTCAATATTGGCCCAGTCCAAGCCGCCGAACAGCCAATCGAAGCCGACACTACTCAGCCAAACGCCGACATCAGCACCTTGCATTTGTGCAATCGGCCCACCGAATAAATTGGCTAACACAGCGCCCAGCGTTACACCCATTGAATAAATACCCAGGGCAGTAGCACGTTTTCGCGCTATGAAATAATCCCCGATCAGTGAATTAGCGGGGGGTGTGCATCCAGCCTCTCCAATCGCCACGCCAACGCGGAAAAAAAGTAAAGTGGCAAAACCTGCTGCCAGACCACAAAAAGCGGTCATCAACGACCAAATAACTATGCATAGGCTAATAATCTGGACACGATTGCCCCGGTCAGCCCACAGCGCAATCGGCAAACCCATCACCGCATAAAAAATAGCAAACGGAGGTCCGTACAATAGCCCCCATTGCGCATCGGTCAGTTGGAAGGTTTCGATAATGGGCTGGGCGACCACCGCAATGAGTGTCCGGTCGATAAAATTGAGGGTATACACAGCCATGAGCAGTAGCAGCACATAGTTTCGATAAAAAGGCGTGCCGAACCCGGTGAGATGCCCAGAATCAGCGCCCTGTTCTTCTTTATGCATAAATCGGGTGTCCTGTTGCTTTTATTCTTGCTTATTGTTGCTTGTCTGCTGCCTGCTAGCGACCGTCAGTCTACAACATCATTGACCGAATGACCGTTAAAAAGTGGTGCTATCGGCAGAGTTTTTGTTAGTCCATGGTTGACTTAGCGCTCCAAAGGACATGACAACCAGGGTGTATTTTTCTCGCGCTCTCTACATCGGTGTTAAAAAGCCGACACCCATCGGCGTCACGTTTGGGACACAGTGAATAAAAACCCTGTAGCATAAGCGCGAATACGGTTAATAACTGACATTAAGCAGGCGTCATGGTTTGGATTTGCCCTCTTTGTGAACAGCCCCTGGTGTTGCTGGAGCGAACGTGGGCATGCGCCAATCATCACTGCTTTGATCAATCTAAGGAAGGTTACGTTAACTTACTCCCCGCGCATAAAAAGCGCAGTAAAACCCCTGGGGATAGCGTCGCTATGATCAATGCACGGCGACTTGTTCATGATAACGCCTTGTACGCGCCTCTAGCAGCGCAAATAACGGCGATCATAAATGATTGTAGTTCAGTGCAAACGGTGCTCGATATCGGCTGTGGTGAGGGTTACTACGGTGATGTTTTGACTCGCCACCATCCCGATCTGACGGTATACGGTATTGATATTGCCAAAGCTGCAGTGAAACTGGCGGCCGCCACCTACCGCCATCATCATTACGCAGTAGCAGGCGCTAGCCATCTCCCGGTAGATACCGCGACGATCGATTTGGCACTGAGTATATTTGCACCCATCAATGATACAGAGCTCAGGCGGGCATTACGGGCTGGGGGCTATTTTTTAGAAGTGGGGCCCGCTCCAAGACATCTTTGGGAGCTGCGCACTGCACTGTACGATGAGCCTCGAGAACATGAACCCTCCGAACGGACTAGGATCGGTTTATCCTCCATTGCAAAGGGCACCTGCAATTACAGCAGGACGCTCGACAACACCCTGATCCAAGCCCTGCTGACCGCCACGCCCTTTGCCTATCGCGGCCACCGAGAAAAACGCGCTGTTTTGCGTACCCTGACTTACTTGAATACAACTTTGTCATTCTCCTGGCGGTTATACCAAAACACCTGACGTCAAAGATCACTGCTTGGTGTTAGTTCGCTGGTGACTTTAGAGAAACTAATGGTAAAGATTGCGCCGCACTGCTCTCCATTGTGCGCGGTAAGTGTAGCGTCCATACTAGAGATGACTTGATACGTCACCGACAATCCCAGTCCCGTCCCCTCGCCTGTTTCCTTAGTGGTAAAAAATGGTTCGAAAATATGTGGCAAATGGGCCTCATTAATCCCCGGCCCCGAATCCGAAATACGAATCTGATGGCTGTCAGGCGTTTGCAGCAATGCAATCTCTACTGTCCGTTTATTATGACTACTGCTGCTATTAACAGCGTATTGCGCGTTGTCCAATATGCTCAGTATGGCCTGCTCTAATTCGAGCGGGTTGCCCTGAATCAGAAGATCCTCATCAGGCTTGACATAGCACAGTTGAATATCTTGCAGTCGAAATTGTTCGCCGGTGAGTGACAACACGCCATCAATGACTGTTTGCAAAGAAAAAGTGCTCCACACGTCATTACTGGTATGGCCAAACAATCGCATATGATCGGTAATAACGGCGGCACGCTCGATTTGCTGCTGAATACGCTGTACTTTCGAGTCTATAAACTCGACGTCCAAGGCTTCCTTTTTATCTAAGGCGAGACTACAGCGCTTGAGTATATTACTCGCTAGCAGGCGAATGGCTGCCAGCGGCTGATTTATCTCGTGGGCAATAGATGTTGTCATACCTCCTAATGTCCTCAATCTAGCGTTGTGCAAGGCCTGCCCTTGAACTTGCTTCAACTCGGTAACGTCTTGGCCCACTGAAATAACCCCAATGACCTCGCCATTAGTATTGACATGGGGCGTTATATTCCAAATGACGTCGAGACGTTGACCTTCACTATTCTCGGCTTTTACTTCCAAGTTATTCACATACTTGCCCTGTAGTGCAGCTTGCACACTAGCGCTCAATTTTTCATTGCCGATGCAGGGTACTAGCCAGGCACCCAAAGACTTGTCCTCCGCTGATATGCGGTCTTTAACAAACAAACTACCCGTATTGGCGTTCCAATCTTGCACGGCTAGTTGATTATCTACGACAAATAAGAAGGCCGCGGCTTGCTGAATAAGTGCTGAGTTATAACGGGCTTCGTCCTCTAGAGAGGACAGCAGCGCTCGCTGAAAATCCATTAGCTTTGCTAATGCCGATGCAATAAAACCACCCAGCAATACCGTCGTCAGTATGGCGGTTAGCCACGTTCGCATTGATCGGTGATAGGTATCACTCTGGACCAACATATCAACACTCTGAGTAACGTATGCCCAGCCAAATAGAGCTAAGGTAAGAGCGCTAATTAGTATCGCCAAATAGGCATAGATTTTTTCAGTAAACATGGCGGTAAGGACAATGAAAACAAGCAGCATGAGCTTGCCACCCCCCAAGTGCCCAAATGACCACAGGCCCGCGACGGCCAATAGGTAAAAAATACTCAGTAAGGTGATTGCGCGCGCCGCGTAACCTAAGCGCGTTCGCTTGAAGGTCACCCACAGCAGTAGAATAAGGGCAACCGTCTGGACGGACATCACCGGTGTAAGACCAAATTCCGGCATTCTGCTCAAACTAGCGATGAGTGTGGGCGTCCCCAAAATAGACAGCGCTACCAAGGTGGTATTGCATATACGGCTTCTTAGCTCGGCCAGCTGCCCATCTAAATCTAGGGGTGCTTCAAGATCAGATGAGCGCGACACGGGCTAGAGGTCTCCCGCTTGTGGGTTGGCTATGGGCAACTGAATCGTGAACATTGCACCATTTTCAGTGTTACAAACACTGATATCGCCGCCCACTTCATCGACAATATTCTTACAAATAGAGAGCCCCAACCCGGTGCCTTTATCGGCCTCTTTGGTGGTAAAAAATTGATCGAACACTCGATTCATAACGTCTTTTGATATCCCTCCCGCAGAGTCCTCAATGGTCAGCGTGACCCGGTCATTATTGGCGACTACAACAACACTTATCCACTTATTCTCTGGATTAACGACGTCAATAACATCGGTAGCGTTACCAATGATGTTCAACAATATTTGATCAAGCCGCAGAGGGTAAACAGCTACTGTTGGCAAATTCTCTGCCAAAGAAAGCCTAAGCTCAATACCCCTTTTCATCAATTGAGGATCGAGAATTAGGCGACACCCGTCAATCGCGATGTGAATGTCACTCGCCAATACTTCGTTGGCAGACATTCTTGATGATTTGCGTACATGGTCGGCCAAATCGGTGGCTCTATCCACCAAGCTTATCACTTGTCCCAACTTAGTAGGCAGCATCTCAAGTGCCTTTGTCGGGTGAATGCTAGCAGCTCGCAGTAAGTTCTCGGTCATCAGTTTTATCGCCGCCAATGGTTGCTTCAATTCGTGAGATATACTGGCTGCCAATTCTCCCAGCCGCGCGAGTTGCGTTATGCGCTCTAGCGCATAAGCTTGTTCAATTTCACGCTTTTGTGCCTGCAGATCTGACTGTAACTTGTTGGCGAGCACAAACGTGAAGATGACTCCTTGAAACATAACGCCCACTATAAGAACGCCATTGAATTGCGGTCCGAGTAGACCCCGAAAATGCAACACAGCTAAAATCGAGGCGCATAACCAACCTATCCAGCCGAGGCTGATGTATTTTGCGGAGGAATAGCCGAATTTTTGACCTGCGATGATCACGGTCGTAATGCCTAATAACAAAACGACACCCAGACCTAATTTAGAAAACAGCTGCAATCCGACTGATGGATCTATCAGGGTGGCCACAAGCATAATGAGTGACAGAGGAAGGTTACAAAAAAACGTGACGTAGCGAATCACGTTACTATGCAAGTCTCGGTACAGCGCGTTCAATGTCAAGGCAAAGAAAACATAAGATCCAGCACCGGCGATCTCTGTAAAATTTATGGGCACATTGACTACTGGCTGCAGGTACGCGATACCCCCTAATCGTGCTATCGCCACGCCCCCAGACAAAGCTAAATACAGCGCGTAGTAACCAAAAACAGGTCGTCGGGAAGTGACAAAGTAGAACGCGTTTAATAAGCACAAACTCGCTAAAATAGTCACCGCGCTAACCAGCACCGTGGTGCTCCACGCGAGCTGCGTGGCATATTCTCGACTATTTATCACCCTGTAATTTATCCGGATGGGTGTCGAACTACTGACCTGGCGAATATAAATTTTTCTGACTTGCCCCGCCTCAAGCTCATAGGCAAACATGGCTTGGTGAGTCTCTGTTGAGCGCTCCGCTATGGGGATATTTGCCCCTAGCTGCTGTTTTGATAGCACGCCATTATCTTGGCTGTAAGCCAAAAGCGGCTGCAAGGGGAAGTAAGGTAAGACAATGGTTAATGCTTTACGATGAGGACTAGCATTGTTTAGCGTAACCTCTACCCACCACGCGGAATCACTGAAGCCAATAAAAGGGTCTTTTCTGGCGCTGAATAAGGCCTCTTGGCCATCAATAACAAATTGCGCCGTCGCATTGCCTGTCGTGTCCTCCCACACACGGTAATCCGCGCATACAGGGCTGGCAAACAGCAGCAGCAGCATAAAGGTTTTCAACAGAGACATGGCAGAATCATGGGGCCTTAAGGGCTATCAACGCTACATCATACAGCGTTTTAGCAGCGCAAAAAGCAGCTGCCGTGCGCTAACACCTTGAAGTAGCGTTTTTTTTAGTAAACGATAACCAGTGGGCGATCTCAGCTAGACATGCCTACGATAACGCCTTGGGGGCCTCAGAGCACACAGCATTCACTGAAAGCTCGGGTGTTCGTAGTTCATACAGCCATTATGATTCTGATACTGATGACTCGGTACTACTGAGCATCTCACTGGGCGCTTCAATCGGCATGATGATCTCATTGCGACGTAGAAACGGTAAGGTCCACGGCGGATCATATTGATTCATCGTCGGTGATCCGAGCATCGTTAGGGACTGGGCGTCAATGAAATTCAAAAGTGTCTGCCAATGCTCATTGACTCTCTCTTCGGTTGCTCTGCCAGAGAAGCGGATAACAATGGCATGGTAAGCGGGCTGGGCAACAAATTGCACGCGCTCATCATCAGGTTCTGGTAGCTCATCCAACCGCCATTTTGTCGGCATCATAAACGCCATGGTAGCGTCAGGATTGCCTTTCATGCTGCGTTGCACCGGCGCGGTCATGGCAATCTCCTGCTCAGCAGCATTACCGCCAAATATATAGCCCGCTAAGATGCGAAATCCCGAGTTTTCCCCGGCTGCCATTGTCGTCTGGGCCAGAACCCTCGGTGCGTAGTAGCGTATTTCAACAGTCGGGTCGTCCCAAGATTTCAGAAGCTCGTAAGCAGGCTCCTCAATGGCCTTCGCGTGAATAGCGGCTGCGCCCATAAAAAAAATAGTTATTCGTGTAACAAAGTGCTTGATCATATCGTTCGTGCATCCAAAGATTTATCCCCGCACAGTATACGCACTATTGTGCTGACTGAATCTTTGCTAAGACTACATTTGATGTCGTGGGTGATACTGAAGTCATCGCCAACTACTGAGCAAGCTATCTGAACCGAGCTCGCAGGCGAAAACAGAAGTAGGATTTGGATCGGTTTCAAGCGCATTAATAACACGATTTGCAAAATCGGCAGCCTTCTCTCCAGACGAACGCATCAGCAATAGCTTTTCCTGCCTCGACTCCGCTAATCCTGACGCAATAAGTGCTGCCGCATAGGCCTCGACATCTTCAGGGCGATACCACTTGTCTGGATTGACCCTCGCACGTTCAAACAGGGAAACTGCGGTGCTGTACATCCCTCGTGAGCCGGCAACCCAGGCAAGTGTCTTTGCAACCCGATAGTGTTTGAGAAAAGCCACCTCCATCTCTGCAGGAAAGGCTGCCCCATCCTTTTTGATCTCTTCCAGCGCAAGCACCCCTCGGTGCAGCGCTTCAACCAGCGACAGCCCCCGAGAACTTTTTGAAAAACCTTCGGGAATCCTCGCTTGGTAATCTACAAATTTCGTTAATTCAGCTTTTACAGCCTCCGCCTTGCCACTCCCTCCCCAGCATCGTGGTTGGGCGAGTAGCTCCGTGGCCACAGGGAAGCGCCCAAATCCCCGGCGAAACAGTAAGAAGAATTGATCTGCATCATCAATGGTATAGCGCTCATCCCGGGCAGCCGACTCGGCGAGAATGTGGAAATCATTGCGGGACAGTACAAAGTCGGCCGCTACCGGTACCGAGGTCGCTCTTGTGAATATTTCGCGATTGTTTCTTGCTAGTACGTTCTCCCGCACAGCCTTATCTGGAAACAACATATTGGATCGGCCGTCTTGGTGAGTTTTTAACTGCGGATGAAAATAAGCAATGTATCCCCCGAAGTCGAATATTGAATACACGTTACCGTCAACACGATGTAAACTGTACTCCAATCCAATCGGGTAACGAGCTGGATACAGCACCCCAAATGAAGGATTTTTCAGGTGGTTACCTGGATGAAACCACCAAGCAGCAATGCAGACGATGGCCAGCCCCCGCGTCAAAAAAATTCGACCACTGGAGCGCCACCACCGATCATAAGCCGCTAAGCTTGAACATATCCAAGGAAGCAGCGCAATGACCACCCAAGGGATAGCCCTACTCATGGTGATTGACAAATAGCCGAAGCCCCCCAACAGGAGTAACGGTATCCATTGTCGTTTATGTAGCCATCGGAGCAGCGCGAGAAGAACAAAGGGAGACATAATAAATAGCGCGGCCATTTGCTGGGTCTCGGGCGTCCGATACTCCTTAATCCATTGTAGATCGACGCCATCAACTTGCTGGACCAATGCCCCTAACACTATGTTTTCAACATCGGGGTTGACGAAACCTAGCAGCAAAAACAAAGTTCCAGACGTTACGCCAAATAAGAACAGGGATCGATCTCGCCGAACGCATCCGTCAAGGGTTTGCCCAAGGGAATAAGCTCCCGCAGCTAAAAAACAAAGAATGGCGCCCGAATGAATCATTGCAGCCATAATGAGTAATACTGAAGGCATCCATAGACTCTGGTAGGACCAACGATGTCTAAACATCAATGTCCAAGCAGACATCAGGAGAAGCAACGGATAAATCAATATTTCTGGTCGCGCAATCGCCCGCGCTTGTAGTGCTGCCAGTAAAATAATAGTGCCCATTATCGACACCCAAATGCCCCACCCTTGCCGCAGGCAAATGCAAAACCAAGCAAACAGCGTTATCCAAAATGCGATAGCCTTGGTCGCCTGTATACCCACATTGACGCCCATCCACTCGGTCAAGGTATAGGCAAGAGCCTGAAAGAGAATCGGCGGATACCCGCTTAGGGGTTGTCCGTTAAAGGTATAGGTCAAATGATCGTAAAAGGGAGAAAGACCACTCTCCCAAAAATCACGAAACATGGCGATATGCCAAAAGATATCAAGCGAGCGTATCTGAGAAAGTGAACAGGTCCAAGCTAGGGGAAAGGCAAGCATGAGAAGCAATGGATAACGGAGGCGAAAAATCATTGGACTCGATCCTAAGAACAGCTCCCTGAGTCGTGAATCATAACAGCCCCATATATCGCAACATACGGGTTTTTTGAAAGACGGATATGAGTGCCCCGCAAGGTCTGGGATACCGCCTAACCCGTTCGACACGCTAGCTCAGTGGTACACACCCTAAGTCTTCTTGCGACTGCAGGTCATTATTGGTGACGCATAAACCGCTGGGCAATGTTTCTGGCACATACCGCATCAACGCTGCATCATACAAACTCTGCTCTAAAAAAATCACTAAGTGACTCACTTCCTCCTCAGTTAATTCTAACGGTATGAATCGATAGTCGAGGTCAGTCATGTCGACATCCACATGTTGAGGGGCCGCTGCCGTCGTAGACATTAGCTGTCCCACAGTCCAGGAAACAAACTCATAGCGTTGTCCCGCAATATTTTCTGGCGCAGAAGCTTGCGCTTGGGCGTATCAGTCGTGATAAGCACTTTGGCCAATGATGACCCGAGGTGGTAAAATGGCCAATCGGTGCCAAACAACAAACGATCCTCATTGCTACGCTCAATCATGGCTTCCAGCATAGTCAAACTCTGACCATGAATACCTAACCACGCATTATCGTAGCGAGCGGCAAGCGCAATCATAGCCTCACTATCTCGCGCCCCCGCATGTCCGAGAATATATTGAAGGTTTGGAAATTCGGCCAGCGCCGCCTCGTAATGCCTAGGCATCGCATACCGATGCGTCAGTTCCGGCTCAATGCCCGCCCTGCCACCATGAAAAAAAACCACCAATCCTAGCTTCTGCGCTTCGGCATAAAGATCCATCAATGCCGGCTCATCGGGGTAGAATCGCTGCACGGTGGGATGCAGCTTAATGACGCGTCCGCCGCGCGCCGCCTCGAGACGCATTCGGCTAATGGCATCACCTGCCCGCGGGTGCACCGACAAACCCACATGCAAGCGCTGATGCTGTTGAGCCGCATTGACCGCGGCATGCCAATCATCAGCCAGCTGATCACCGAAGGGAAGCCCCAGCTTAATCGGTAGTAACATGGCCTGCTGTACACGCATAGCGTCCATCTCGCGCAGCAAGTTAGGTATGGTTTGCGTTTGCGCAAACCGGCTTCCCCAAACGGCTTGGGCTGCGGTGCTCATAGTCAACGCGTCCAGCCCTTGTTTAGAAAAATTTCCGTTAATGTATATATCCAAGTCGAGGGGGCAGCCTGGGTTTGTTGCATCGCAATCTAAGAGGTGCATTACCCGGGGTGTTGAAGCGAGTAGGTCAAGGTGGGGTCGAAAGAGCACCGACATACCCAAATGGCAGTGCACATCAATCGAGTAAGGAACGCTGTCGTCGTTACAGCGGAGCAAGCCGTCAGTATCGAGTTCAAACCACGGCAACTCCGCCAAACCGCGATAACCGGCGTAAACGTGGTGTCCATAAAGGCCTTGCCCCCGGGATTTTTGCTCAACCGCGCGCTGCTGTGTCAGCAGGGCTATGTCAGCCTCGGTGTATCTTTCAGGCGGTGGTGAACCACATCCGGCAAGCCCTAGGCCGGCTATCGCTGCCCCACTACTCAGCAGTAAAGCTCTTCGCTGGTCATCAATAGGATGGCGCGTAGACATACTTTGCTACCCTCGCGAATAATATCCCCAATGTTAGCACGGTGTGTATTGCACCCGAGCGCAACTGAGCAGATAGTGTCAACCCACGCATTAATCGTTCTGGATTTGTGGGGAAATTGCCCCTATTGAGAGCTCGTGCATGCCGGTAGAAATTCTAGAGACAACCGCATATTCATTCGGCGTATAAGATGGATGAAAGGGCTATCGGAAAAAAATCTTGCAGCATCCCGATGCGTTAGATGGGTTGAATTAGGCAATGGACATCCAGAACAATACGAGTTTTCTCCTCGGTGGAGAACTTACGGCGGGTCTTACGCCGGATGTCCTTGACCATTTCTGCAGTGTTTGAGCGCCTGTGTCGGTATATTTCCTGCCGTGGCAGTTCCTCGCCTGTCACTGGGCTCCATCGGCAAGGTGGTTTACACCCTGAAGACGCCGTACCGGGAAAGCTTGCCCATGAGCGCAGCGAATGCTTTGGGCATGGAACGACACAGGTGGCCTTCGAGCCCGTGGATTTCATCGCCCGCTTGGCTGCCCTGGTGCCTAAGCCCTTCTCAGGGTTTGCTAGACACCTAATAGCGTTAAAATGTAACTCTATTGGAGATGTTGATGACCAGCAAGCGATATACACAAGAATTCAAGATCGACGCGGTAAAGCAAGTCATAGATCGCGGCTATTCCGTAGCTGATGTCGCCGTACGGCTCGGGCCATAGAAGATCAGCTTGTTGAGGTTAATAAAGCAATTCTATGTAGCTAGTGGCGCGACGTATGGCAGTCCCTGAATCCATCAGGACCTGCGTGAATCCGGTGAAGGCTGTAGCGTTCACCGTGTTGCTCGGATTATGCGTGAGAACAAGCTCAAAGCGCAGATCGGATACAAACGCCGCTATATCAAGGGTGGCAAGTTGGCGAGTGTTGCGGCGAATGTACTGGATCGAAACTTTGATCCCGACGAGTCTACTCGCGCGTGGGTGAGCGACATTACCTATGTTCGCACCTACGAGGGATTTTTGTATGTTGCAACGGTTCTGGACCTGTTTTCTCGGCGCATCGTAGGTTGATCGATGGATAAAACCATGGATCGACACTTGGTTATCAGGGCGCTGCTTATGGCGGTGTGGAGGCGTCAACCGAACGAACCGGTGCGAGTGCACAGCGATCAGGGCAGCCAATATGGGAGTGCTGACTACCTGGCATTTATTCGGGAGAACAATCTTGAGCCATCGATGAGCCGGCGAGGCAACTGTCACGACAATGCTGTTGCTGAAAGCTTTTTTGCTACATTCAAGAAGCGGGTTATTCAGAAAAAGATCTACGCAACGCGCGAAGAAGCCAAGGGCGAGATATTCAATTTTATTGAGATGTTCTACAATCCAGTGAAACGTCACAGCCATACTGGCGGCGTGTCGCCGGCAAAGTTTAAAGAAGCCAATTTTTCTAGGCTAGAGGGCGTCTAGTAAACCCTGGGAAGTCCAGTCTACATATGTTGTTTATTGGGGTAAGGTTACCCTTAAGCGCAGAACTGATTAATAGATTTTTAGCCATTGGTAGCCTCCCAAACAATGCTGGCGGCATTTTGCCTAAAGCGATATTTTTAGAGCACCTTATGTTGATCAAGACTCCTGAAAGATATCCCACTGCAATACGAATCAAATTTCTTTGTGGGTACGTGGTCATGGCTATAGCTTCCGGTTGTGGTGGTGGCGGGTCAGGCGACGCCATCACAAATACCTCCGTCCTCAGCAACAAATCGCCTGTGGCTGTCATTGAATCCTTGACCACTGACTACATTGCAGGCAGGGCCGTAGAAATCACATCAGCGTCGAGTACCGATGAGGATGGAGACACGCTATCTATAAAATGGGAGCTCGACTCACCCAGTGGGAGTTATGCTTCACTCGAAGAGGCTGACACCGACGTTGTGCAATTTGAGCCCGATATGGCTGACACGTTTACAATCCGCCTTGAAGTCACCGACGGGCGAGGTGGCGTAGATCGGGCTTCGCTTGACATTACCCCATCCCTACCAACGCCGGACGCCTTACCCTTGTTCGCAAGCACTGCCCCTCCTACACCCAAGATAAAAGATCGAACCGATGCTGTTCGTCTACTCTATCAGGGTACGTTCGGACCAAGAGATGGCGATATTGACGCACTGATTCAGCAGGGGGCCGCAGCCTGGTTCGAGGATCAGACCACAATGGATCTGCATTCTTACACCAGCGCCTGGGAATCAATAGCCGCTGATTTCAATGACATCGATAGTGGTGAGAACGCCAATTTCAGGCAGCTGAGTCACGAGACGTTCATGCTTAACGCCCTCTCCAGTCCAGACCAGCTACGCCAGCGGGTGACCTACGCATTGAGCCAGATGTTTGTGATTTCAGATCGATTTGATTTCGCAGGCCAAGATGAATTAATGATGGGTTACGCCGATACCCTGCATCGCAATGCCTTTGGCAACTACAGAGATTTGCTCCGTGAGGTAACGTTACATCCGGCGATGGGCATGTTTCTCGCCATGCTTGGCAATGAAAAAGCAGACCTCGAAAGAAACATTCGGCCCGATGAGAATTTTTCTCGAGAAGTCATGCAGCTATTTACAGTTGGCTTGCAACTGCTTAATCAAGACGGCACTCCGATAATCGATGAGGCGACAAACCTACCGGTACAGACCTATAGCCCCGTAGACGTACAAAACTACGCCGCAGCTCTTACAGGCTGGTACTTTGCAGACCAACCATCGTACAAATTCGGCGATACCTTTCACTCAGTAGAATGGCAAGATCGGCTCGCTCCAATGACCCCGTACGAAGACTTTCACCAAAAAACGCAAAAGAAGCTTTTGCGCAATTACTATGTACCGGCCGGGGCATCTGCGACAGAGAGCCTCGAGGTCGTCATTGACAGCTTATTTTACCACCCAAATTTAGGCCCTTTTGTCGCTCGCCACTTGATCAAGAATTTTGTCACCAGCAATCCATCGACAGATTACTTAGCGCGGGTGGTTGCGGTCTTTAACAGTAACGCGGACGGAGAGCGCGGACATTTGTTGTCAGTGGTGCAGGCCGTACTATTTGACCCCGAGGCCCGTAAAGCAGCGCCAGAGCAACCGGAGCACTTTGGTAGAGTTAAAGACCCTCTCTTGAAGTTCGTCAATTTTAACCGACTGTTCAATGTCGGCAGTTATCTGGAGAACAATAACTATTTGGGAAACCGACCGAGCCAAACGTTCTTAGGCGCACACAGCGTATTTAATTTTTATAGCCCCACATACACGCCCAACGGTCAATTCGCTGATCTGGGCTTGGTAGCCCCCGAGCTTCAAGTTATCACTCCGGAAACCATCGTCTCTGACGCCTCGCTAGTTGCTTACGTGTCAACTCGAGAGCAGCTCGCTTATTGGTACTCCGTCGACCCCTCAGATGAATTCACGGAGCATTTGAACTATGCAGTGGTGCACGACTTAGCGCCGCTTATTGATCGCCTGAAAACGTCAGGCCTGAGCGAGGTCATTGACTTCCTCGACGAATACATGACCCAAAGACAGCTCTCTGCATCGATGAAAAATGAGCTGCTCGAGTATTTCTCGCCCAAAATACAGCAAACGCTGTCGGCTGATTACTTTCAATCGGAAGCACATCGAACTGCTGATATTGACGGATTATTAGGCAGTTTGATCTATCAGATTTCGCTAACGCCAGAGTACTCACAGCAAAAATAGGAAATGCCGATAATGAATAGAAGGACCTTTTTAAAGTCTGGGTTGGCCTCATTCGGTGTTTCGTCCAGCAATTTATTCTTAGGCTCGGGCCTTGGGCTGCTCAGCAATCTGTCCGCTGCCAGCAGTTCAGCGCCAACTGACTTTAAGACTCTTGTCATGGTCTTTTTGCACGGCGGCATGGACTCACTCGGCTTAATTGTTCCTTCACAAAACGATTCTTATGAGCGCTACAAAAATATCCGACAGAATCTTGCTTTTGAGCAAGACGCACTCATTGATTTTGGTCTAGCCGACTTCGGCGCGCCCGCCTTCTGTCAAAACATGGCGAATCTGTATCAGAGTGGCAAGCTCGCTTGGATGGCCAATGTCGGCCCTCTCCGCCAGCCAACGACAAAACAGATGATCGAGCAAAACGCCAATGCCATGCCTATATTTATTGGCTCACATAACTCTCAAGTTAATCTCTGGCAGAGCGGTGGCATGAACCCCAACGCAAGAGAGGGATGGGGAGCCAGAATGGTGGAGCTAATGCAGCCGCAATCAACGGCCATTACACCCAATATCTCTTTAGACAGATCGCAGCTTTTTACTACGACGTTAAACATGCCGACATTTACCGTTGACCCACGGGGCGTGAACAATATTCCACGAATCTACGATGAAAATCGGATTCCTGACGAGCAAGTTCTATTTTATGACCTTCAAGATCACCAGCGCACCAATCTTCTGGGGGCCGAGCTTGCGAACCGAAATATTCGTACGCTTGAGAGCTCGGCCGAGCTAAGCGCAATACTGAAAAACACAAACGACACACCCGTCATGTATCCGTCTACTACCGGACACGCTGCAGGCAACTTTCAGCAGCAACTTAAAATGGCCGCCCGGTTAATTGAAGCAGCACCAAGCCTGAATCAGAATCGACAGGTCATCATGGTTCAAATGCATGGTTATGACACTCATGACAATCAGGACAGAGACCTTCCCTATTTAGTGTCTGCATTATTTGAAAATCTAGAATCATTTCAGAACGACATTGAGGCTCGAGCGGTAGATGAGCGTGTCGTGACCTTTAGCCAGTCGGACTTTGGACGTACACCTACGATTAACGCGAATGGCACTGATCATGGCTGGGGTGGTCATTACTTCGTCATGGGATCGCCAGTGAACGGTGGTCAGTTGATTGGTGAAGTCCCCGCGTTCGATGTTGAAACCGACAAAATGCTCTACAACTTGTCGATTCCCGATATCAGCGTTGAACAGTACGCATCTAACTTGGCTAGATGGTTTGGCTTGAGTCAGTCAGATATTCTTGAAGTGTTCCCAGGCTTGACCAACTTTGACGACGTGGATTTTGGCCTGTTCCACTAAAAATCCACTTTACGGCCCCAGTATTTAAGTTTCACACACGCTACTTATGATCCGCAATAGTCGCTACCGTTTTTAACTTCGCTTGTAAAAAAAACCCAAAAACAGACCTCTTTGTAACTGCTTTTCAACTCATCAACATATATAAAACAAATTGGTTATGGAGGCCTATTACTCCCACTCAATAGTTGCAGATTTAAAGAGCCTTATAAACGAAGGGCTACAAGCACGAAAATAAAAGCGTGTAACTTTCGTGTAACTCTCTATCTACCATAATCGATTGCTGAAAGTTAATTTTCTCATCAATATCAACAAACTTTCATTCTCTTATTACACAGCGTGTAACTTTATTTCATAACTTTAATTTTCCACCAAATAATAACGGGGGTTATCAATGCGGTTGGAAGAACCCACCATATCCACACAGGCTCAATATTAACATTCACAACTAAAACAGCGGTAATCACTGCAATGGTTCCACCCATCATATTGCTCAAGTGTCTTCCTATTCTTTCTTTTCCGATGGCTGTTTTGTTCTTATGACTCTTAAAATCACCGTAACCCAAAACAATAGCCAAAAACCCAAAAACTAAAAGAGGTATGTATTGAGAGTTGTTATTCATGAAGTAAATTGCAGCCAGTATCCACATCCCCGCTCCGGATAAAAGCATCAATCCCACAGCAATCCAATCCAAAGTAGTAGCTATACCTTTTCTGTTTCTAGCAAAGCGGATGCCTGAAAAAGCCAAATAGAAAGAAAAGAACGCTATTAAAAATAAAAAGATGTTGCTGGTGATAATCGACATTGGAATAGCTGTTAAGAAGATAGCAACCATGCACCAGAAATATGTTCTACCTGAAAGCACATGCAGTCTTTTACCTTTCTCAGAGGAAACTGCTAGAGCAGCACTAATCAAAGCAAACATTCCTGCAAGAATATGTATCGGTAATAGAATTTGTATCATCTTATTACAACTCAATAGTGACGATTTCTGAAACCCTTACTCTACTTGGCTTTGATGGAAGCTGAAACGGAGTGTGTTGTGAGTGTGTTGCAAACAGGTTATTTTCAATTTGTTCCCTTCCATCATTATCAATAACCTACCATGTTCTAACTACAAACTGTGTGGTAAGACACTAAATCAATTCTGAGATTCCGATATTACAAAATGTTCGAGTAGTAATAACTGGTTTTCAGCAAGAGCTCTTCCGACAGGGGCAAAGTACCGAGAGTTGAGATCCTTCAAAGTTACGTTTTCTTTTACCGAATAACCATTTTGTGAAAGTACGCTTTCTATTTCTTCAGCACCGTAGAACGATATCCAAGGTTCACCTACTTTTGCTGATCCATACGTTATTAATTTGGCTCGTTTTTCTGCGTTTGGATAACCCTTCCCAAAGCAAGCCTCAGGATTATTATCAAGAAGTTCGCTCACATACGAAATAAAAAAAATTGAACTGGCTTTTTGAGTAAGCGTAGCCACTTCTTTGATCGTCGAACTGAAAGCTTCTTTAGTGATGTACTGCGATACGCCCTCGAGCGTAAAGACGGTGGATTTGCTTTGATCGAAACCCGAATCCATAAGTTGTTCAGTTAACGATTGGTGAGTGAAATCAACAGCCACATAAGTGATATTTTCTGAATTGGGTAGTTCTTTGGGAAGTTTAGAGCGCTTTCTAGACTGAACTTCAGGCTGATCCACTTCAAAAATTCTTAGTGATGACGGAAGTTCCAGTCGATGAGCTCGGGAGTCATATCCCGCTCCCAAAATGACATATTGCTCAACTCCACTGGCAGCACTAGCTTTAATTAGATCATCGATGAAGCGCGTACGCGAAATCAGATGTTCGTGGAAACCGGGTACAACTTTTTGACCCAACCAGACGTTGAACTCATGCCCCATAAATTTGATAAAGCTAGCACCTAGTACAAACCTATCCGCGTAAGGATCATTTATGATACGTTCCTCAGGTTTGGCTAAAGTTTCTATCAACCGTTGCTTTGCTACTCCCTGGGCTGTACCGTCTTTTCTAAAAAATGATTCACTCATAGTTGCGTTCATTCCCACTCAATA